>ERZ1108168.289-NODE-289-length-46417-cov-7.176783_pt1 | contig 46417 bp, 43 predicted proteins | sample MGYA00403704_ERZ1108168 | MGnify/ENA primary metagenome ERZ1108168 (study PRJEB35170, sample SAMEA104062421) | human gut metagenome | biome: human gut; feature: human-associated habitat; material: faeces | place: Denmark | collected 2012-06-12 ...
TCATACATTTGTTTCTCTTTGCGAAAATCTGCGATCATCTGCGTTTCAATAAAGATTTAAACTCTATGTCCTATGCTACCTCTGTGATGAAACCTCATACAATCTGTAATTGAGGTTATATTATCCGTAATTTATCTACAAAGTATCTTCTCACAACAGTGTATCTTTGTAACATAAAAAAACAACTAATTAAACGACCTATCATTATGAGTAAAAAAGTACTGATTTTATCATCCAGTCCGCGACGCGGAGGCAACTCTGACACACTCTGTGATGAATTCATGCGTGGAGCTATAGAAGCTGGAAATGAAGCGGAAAAAGTTTTTCTACGGGATAAAACGATCCACTATTGTATGGGATGCAGTGTATGCAGCCAATATAAGAAACCATGCCCTCAGAAAGATGATGCAGCGGAAATCATTGCTAAAATGCTGGCTGCTGATGTCATAGTTCTTGGTACTCCCGTATATTTCTATGCAATGAGTGCACAATTGAAAACATTGCTCGACCGTTGTTGCGGGCCTTATACCGAAATGAAAAACAAAGAATTCTATTTCCTTGCTACCGCTGCCGAAGGAAAAGAAGGGCTTGCCAGCTTAGAACATGTTTTCGATAATCTGATGGGCTTTATAGATTGTCTGGAAAATCCGGTAGTAAAAGGCAAAGTTCTTGCTACCGATGTCTGGCATGTAGGTGAGATAAAAGGCAATCCAGTCTTGATCGAAGCCTATGAGATGGGAAAACTAATTTGATAGTGATATCTTCTTCCAAAGTACGGATTGATTACATTAAAATAAAAATATGGAAACAAAAACAGTAAAAGCATATGGAACGGAATCAGCAGAAACTCCGCTCCACAGTTTAGAGATTCAACGTCGTTCGCTTCTACCGAATGATGTGGAGATTGATATTTTGTATTGTGGTATTTGCCACTCTGATCTTCACTCCATCCATAATGATTGGGGTGGAACCACTTATCCTATTGTTCCCGGACATGAAATAGTAGGACGTATTACCGGAATAGGCAGAGATGTAACTAAATTCAAAGTCGGAGATTTGGCCGGCATCGGTTGTATCGTCGATAGTTGCGGACACTGCGAACATTGTCACAACGGTGAAGAACAATATTGTGAAGAAGGTTGGACGGTTGTTTTTAATTCTCCCGACAAATATCTTGGAGGACAAACTTATGGTGGTTTTTCGCAAGCGATTGTAGCCGATGCTAATTATGTATTGAAACTGCCTGAAACAATTGATCTTGCAGCATCAGCTCCTATCTTATGTGCAGGAATCACCGTTTATTCTCCTTTGAAGCATTGGGGAGCAGGACCTGGGAAAAAAGTAGGTATCATAGGTATTGGTGGTTTGGGCCATATGGCTATAAAGATTGCAAAAGCGATGAAAGCCCATGTAACCGTTTTTACTACGTCTCCCTCTAAAATAGAAACAGCCAAAGAGTTGGGTGCAGATGAAGCCGTGCTATCTACTGACGCGAACCAGATGGGAAACCTCTCTAAGTTTGATATGATTTTGGATACGGTTTCCGCACGACACGATGTTAATATGTATTTGAATCTTTTGAAAGTAGATGGTAGCCTTGTATTGGTTGGTCTTCCTAATCAACCATTGGAAGTCGGTGCATTCAATATCGTAAATGGACGCAAAAGTTTTTCCGGTTCCAACATTGGTGGCATTGCCGAGACACAAGAAGTAATTGATTTCTGTGCAGAACACCATATCACGGCTCAGATAGAACTAATCAGCATTGACCAAATAAATGAAGCCATGGAACGTTTGGAAAAGAATGATGTCAAATATCGTTTTGTGATTGATATGAAGACAAAAGGAATGTAATCTATAATCAGATATCAACGGTAGTAAGAGGGTATCAAAAGTCTGAGAAAGCTATCAATATCTAACTTTAGAAACGCAGATTTACGCAAATTATCGCAGATTTAAACAGGCTCTTAATCTTTGCGTAAATTAGCGTTAATCTGCGTTTTAATGATAGTGAGTTTCACTTTTGGCACCCTCTTGGCATATCTTCAGATTCTCTTTTTATCCGGTTTTATAAGAAAAAGTGAATGTAAATATTACAATCTGTAATTCGGGTTATGATGTCTGTAATTTGTCTACAAAGAATCTCTTTTCTTCCCCGTACATTTGCAATATAAAAAATAGACAATCAATTCTTTATTCATTAAAACCCTAAGAGATATGAGACGAAACTTATTATTAGCAGCAACATCCCTTACAATGCTCAGTACTACCCTCTCTTTTGCGCAAACCGACGCAGACAACTTCTATAAAAGTAGTACGGTAGGCACTGAGAAAGTAACCTTTCTCAATCAGTACAAAATGAAAGTGACAGGCAATCTCTTTCTTCCCAAAGACATGAAAGAAAGTGAAAGATATCCGGCAATTATTGTAGGGCATCCTATGGGAGCCGTCAAAGAGCAGAGTGCCAACCTCTATGCAACGAAGATGGCCGAACGTGGTTTTATAACCTTGTCCATCGACTTATCTTTCTGGGGAGAGAGTGAAGGAGAACCACGTAATGCAGTCCTTCCCGAACTTTATGCAGAATCTTTCAGTGCCGCAGTAGATTATCTTGGTACACATCCTTCTGTTAATCGTGAACACATTGGTGTGATCGGGATTTGCGGTAGTGGAAGTTTTGCTATCAGTGCAGCTAAAATCGATCCGCGGTTGAAAGCCATCGCAACCATAAGTATGTACAACATGGGGACAGCCAGTCGTAATGGCCTGAAACATGCATTAACACTGGAACAAAGAAAACAGATCATTGCCGAAGCTGCCGAACAACGCTATGTGGAATTCTTAGGTGGGGAAACGAAATATACCGGTGGTACAGTACACGAACTAACAGAAAGCTCCTCTCCGATAGAACGCGAGTTTTACGAATTCTATCGTACAGAACGCGGAGAGTTTACACCCGAAGGTGCAACATCACTGACTACTACACATCCCACATTGACAAGCAACGTGAAATTCATGAATTTTTATCCGTTTGCTGATATTGAGACTATCTCTCCTCGCCCCATGCTTTTCATTGCCGGAGAAAATGCGCACTCACGCGAATTCAGTGAAGATGCTTATAGTAAAGCTGCCGAACCGAAAGAATTGTATATCGTGCCCGGTGCAGGACACGTAGATCTTTACGACCGGGTAAACCTCATTCCATTTGACAAATTGGAATCTTTCTTCAAAGAATATCTGAAATGATGAAAATGGATATGAATATGAAATATTATATTATAACTTCTTTTGTGGCACTGACATTATTGGTCAGCCTCACATCGTGTAGTACCGATGACCCTTTCCCGAGTCCGCCGGATACAACACAGCCTGCGCCTACTGTCGACCCTGACGAGTCAGATAATAACAATGATCCCAATAAACCAGGTAATAATGAAGAGGATAATTCTATGAATAATAATCTTAAAATAAACATTGGTTCCACCTCGTTCAATGTAACTCTGGAAGACAATCCAACAGTAACGGCATTTAAGTCATTACTGCCAATGACAGTGAATATGTCAGAAATGAATAATAATGAAAAGTATTACTACTTACCGGAAAATCTTCCGACGGCATCTTCCAATCCCGGTAGAATCCAAACAGGAGATTTAATGCTTTATGGTTCTTCATGTGTAGTACTCTTTTATAAGACATTTTCTACTTCTTACAGTTATACACGTCTGGGACGTGTGGACAATCCTGTGGGCCTGGCATCTGCTCTTGGTTCGGGCAATGTAACTGCCACTTTTGAATTACCATAACGGAAATAAGACGCCGTCTGAAGAATAAAGAGTCGGCAAAATGCCTATAAAACAGAATTAGAATTATAAAATAAAAAACAATTGAAATATGGAAATAATTAAAAACAAGGAATACGAAGGCGAACGCCCTCTATTTGCAACACATGACTTACAACTGGAAAATGTAACCATTCATACCGGCGAATCAGCATTGAAAGAATGCAGTAATATTATAGCTGTAAACTGTCGTTTCGAAGGTAAATATCCTTTTTGGCATACGAATGGTTTTACCGTGAAAAATTGTCTCTTTACGGAAGGGGCACGTGCCGCCCTCTGGTATTCTCAAAACCTTCATATGACCGACACTGTGGTAGAAGCTCCGAAAATGTTTCGCGAAATGGATGGGGTCAAACTGGAAAATGTACAGCTCCCCAATGCACTCGAAACCTTTTGGTATTGCCGCAATGTAGAATTAAAAAATGTACAGATAGACAAAGCCGACTACTTGTTTATGTACGGTGAAAATATCCGTATTAAAAATTACAGTCAAAACGGAAATTACTCATTCCAATATTGCAAGAATGTAGAAATCCGCAATGCAGTAATCAATTCGAAAGACGCTTTCTGGAATACTGAAAATGTAACAGTGTACAACTCTGAACTAAATGGCGAATACTTAGGTTGGCATTCTCACAACCTACGTCTGGTAAATTGTAAGATTTCAGGAACCCAACCACTTTGCTATGCCCATAATCTTATTATGGAAAATTGTATAATGGCTGATGACGCTGATCTCTGTTTTGAGTATAGCAGTGTACAAGCCACTATCAACAGTCCGGTACATAGTATAAAAAATCCACGTAGCGGAAGTATCATGGCAGAAAGTTACAGTGAAATTATCATCGATGAAAACATCAAAAAACCTGCTGACTGTGAATTACAACTATGGGACAATATAACCTGCTTTAGCGCATGAGATACGATTTTGATGAAGTAATCCCCCGTCGTGGTACCAACTCTTATAAATGGGATACAGAGACGGAAGAGGATGTTTTGCCTATGTGGGTAGCTGATATGGATTTCCGTACAGCTCCCGCTGTGGTTGATGCATTGAAAAAACGGGTAGAACACGGTATTTTCGGTTATACAAAAGTTCCCTCTGAATATTATGATTCTATTGTAGATTGGTTTGGACGAAAACACAATTGGACAATAGAAAGAGATTGGATTATTTATACAACCGGAGTTGTACCGGCACTGTCTGCAATAATAAAAGCCCTGACATCTCCCGGAGACAAGATATTGGTACAAACTCCGGTATACAATTGCTTTTTCTCATCCATTCGTAATAACGGATGCGAGATAGTTACCAATCCTCTTATTTATATAAACGGAACATACCAGATAAACTTTGATGATTTAGAAAAGAAAGCAGCTGATCCGAAAGTTAAACTTCTGTTGTTGTGTAATCCACATAATCCGGCAGGCAGAGTATGGACAAAACAGGAATTAATACGTATTGGTAAAATCTGCCTTCAAAATGATATATTGATCATAGCGGACGAAATTCATTGCGAATTAGTTTTTCCCGGACATACATATACCCCTTTTGCTTCTGTATCAGAAGAGTTTCTAATGTACTCTGTCACCTGCACTTCGCCAAGTAAAGCCTTCAATCTGGCAGGACTTCAGATTGCAAATATTATTTCTGCCGACACGAATATACGTATGAGAATAGAAAAAGCAATTAACGTAAACGAAGTATGCGACGTAAACCCATTTGGAATTGAAGCTTTGATGGCAGCATACAATAATAGTGAGGAATGGCTGGATAAACTTAATCACTATTTATTTGCCAACTACAATTATCTGAAAAACTATTTCAAAGAACATCTTCCACAGTTTCCCGTAATAAGGCTCGAAGGTACTTATTTGGTATGGATAGACTGCTCTGTATTGAAACTGTCATCTAAAGAAATTGTAAAAATACTGCTTAAGAAAGGTAAGATTCGAGTAAATGAAGGCAATCTGTACGGAGAAGCAGGTGATGGTTTTATTCGTATCAATATAGCTTGCCCCCGACAAACATTGATTGACGGGCTAAACAGAATAAGACGTGCTTTAAGCAATTAATAACCCAATAAAGGAAATATGCCGAAAGGGAAGAAAGTAAACAAGATTTCATTGATTTCTCTGATTTCTTTTGGCTCTTATTCAGTTTATGTGTGGTTATTAAAAGTTCGTCCGGCAGCAGAAGTTGGAACTCATGCTTATGTCAATCCTTTTATAGCCATTCTGTTTTGGAGTGCTTTTAGGGAATGAAAGCGTCAACATTATTCAGTTAATCGGTCTCATAGTCATATTGTTAGGAATGACTATGATAAACCGAAAATGTTTATTCAATTCTTAATACTTTATGCACTGATGCTATTACTGTAATAAACCGTTAAAACAAAGATATATAACTTACTACCACTTTGTTGAAAATATTTCCAATAATTGTTTTTTAGATAAAGGTTTTGCTAAGAAAACATTACACCCTGCCTCAATGGCACTACCTTTATCAGAATCAAAAGCATTGGCTGTTAGTGCTATAATAGGAACCTTAGCATTGAATTCACGAATTCTTCGAGTTGCTTCCAATCCTCCCATTACAGGCATTTTCATATCCATAAAAATAAGATCAAAGTTTTCATTCCGAGCCTTCCAGACGGCATCTGCACCATTCAATGCTCTCGTAAGATTATAGTTTTTGAGAATATGTCGTATTAATAAATAATTACTATCATTATCTTCAGCAACTAAAATTTTTAAATCTTCCTTACTAATTTCATTCAGTACAGACAGCTGGCCTAACGGTTGAGAATTGACCGAGGGTACTTTTTCCGGCATTTCTATCTCACATGGAACCCATGCCCAAAAAGTAGATCCTTTGCCTGGTTGAGAAATAAATCCGACTTTACCTCCTGCCCCTTCTATTATGGCTCTGGAAATGGCAAGTCCAAGCCCCGTCCCTTGTGCAAACTCATTGAGCTTTTGGAACCGACCAAAAACTCTATCCTGTAATTCTACAGGAATACCCTTTCCGGAATCTTCAACATAAAATCGAATCCCCTCTTCCTCAATTGAATATCCCATTTTTATATATCCGGACTGAGTACATTTCACAGCATTAGTAAGGTAGTTCATCCACACTTGCTTGAGCCTGTTTCTATCCAAGAAGACCAAGCATTCCGGACCGGATTCATCCAGGCAAAATTCAACATCAGGATTTGTAACCTTGGGTTGAATCATAGTATACAATTCACTACAAACCTTACTCATGTTAAATTTTTCCGGTTTACGTTCAATAATTCCCGACTCTATTTTAGAAAGATCAAGAATGTCATTAATCAAACGCAATAATAATTCATTATTAGATTGAATAATTTCCATATATTCTTCTTTTTCAGAAGAATCATCACAATTTATCATCAATTCGGAAAATCCTACAATAGCATTCAACGGAGTACGAATCTCATGGCTCATATTGGCAAGAAAAGCTGATTTCAAACGATCAGAAAGCTCTGCTTTTTCTTTCAGATCTTTCAATTCCTGTGCCATCTTTTCCCATTTAGTATTATTAATTTTAATACCAGTGTAACGAGTTACTTGCCCTTTCTTGTTCCTTTCAATCGGAATTCCAGTAACTAACAAGGTTTGCCATTCATCATCCCATTTAGTTTTAGAACGATATTTCAAGTTAAAGTCGCTATTAATTCCCCGAAGTATACGATTTATATATTCACGAACACAATCCACATCATCCGGATGGGCGGTACTCAAATATTCTTCCGGAGAAATTGGCATTTCGGAATGAAAGTCATTGACCGGATCATTAAACGCTCGGAATTGCCCGCTCTCTACATCAAAATCCCAATAGGACATTCCAACGGTCTTGAAAGTGAGCTCCATTTTGTAGTTTCTCTCTCTAAGTTCTTCATCCAATTGATGTTGTTTCGAAATATTTTGTCTGAATCCTGTATAGCGTACAATATCTCCATTTTCATCTCGCTCAAAAGGCTCTCCGATTATATTGTAATATGACCACGTTTTGTCATATTTTGTTTTAATACGACAAGAAAATTCTACGGTAAGATCTTTACCAGATAACATGGTTTGTATGGCATCATAAGCGGAAGAACGATCTTCAGGATGTATCACATTCATCTGTTCTTCAATAGTCAATAGTTTGTCGCTGGCGTAATCATTAACAGGATCATTGTAAGACTCGAATTTCTGAGTTCGCACATCAAAATCCCAATGAACGATATTGCTAACCTGCATAGCAAGCTCACGCTTTGCTATTAATTCCTCTGTTTTCTTTGCCAACCGTACCTTTTCAGTCACATCCATTTCCGTACCGATAATCAGTAATTTTCCGAAATGCTCAGAGGATAAACGTATTCTACCTTCATAATAGCGGTATTGTTTTTCCTCTTCACTATAAATACGTACAGTGATTTGTCCATGTTGAATTTCTTTCTGCTCCAGTTGATCAAAGAGTTGAATTAAACGAAGCTGATCCTGCGGATGCATTATTTTTAATAATTCTTCTAACGTCGAAATAGCTTTTACTACAGGAGATCCATATAATGAACTGAATGTTTTTTTATATACATCATATACCCATGAAGACATATTGGTGGCATCCATAGCCATTTCCAGATTTTTCTTGCTTTCCTCCGTGTGAAACTCCGCTTCTTTTTTTGCAGTTACATCATTAGTAAGCAGTATATGTCCGATGATAGTTTCTTTTTTATTACGTACGGGAACGACCTTAACTTCGTAAATCATACTATTCTTGTTATTGGAAGAAAAATATGCATTCCTGTTTATCCGATCAAAATCATACTCAAACTCTAATATAATATCCTCACCACGTTGTATCCTTGCCTTTAGTTCTTCATCGACATACGGGCTATTAAACAGATTCACAACACCTATCACTGTATTCCGGTCTTCCACACCATACATCTTCAATGCATAGTCGTTTATACTGTGAAGGAGACCCGCCACATCATAAATTTCAACTCCCATTGGTAAATGAACATATATACTTTCTGTGAACAGAAGTTGTTCTTGCATCAAATTGGAGATTTCTTTCTCAAAAGATATACTGTCGCTCTCTTGAGATTTTACTTTAATTTCTTTCATCTGTTATTATATCTATCAGAATATTATACTCTAAAGAATCAAAATGTTATTTTATGAAAGTATTACTACTATTGTTTATTTTGCATAATTAAAAAACGAAATCTATCCAATATAAAAACAAGAAGTAATGACATTGTTTTGTTTGAGTGCTTTCATTGTTAATTATTTTAATCGACAAATTCATTATTTTATTTACAAATATAATATTTATTATCACAATATTCTTAAACAAGAAGAAATAATAAGCTTTTTTATACTATCGAATCATCCTATTTTTTACCCACAAAAAACGGTTTCTAAAGTTATTGCAATCGTATAAACAATTTATTATTTACTTATTGAATTTACATTATATTTCTACAAGATTTTTTTCTTTTATTTTTTCAAGTAAAAATAATACTATTGATCCATATATTGAATTTTATCGGAAACAGATAGAATGAATTTAATTTTAAAAGATACAACAACTTGCATAAAAATGAAAACGGAAATAATTATCAATTGTTATGAAAACAGAAAATGAAGTAAAGAAGTGAGGGTTTTATTGATTGACTTTTATCATTGAAAAATATCAGCCAAAGCTTAAGCGGTACGATCACAATAAATGATCGTATGCTGTTTGAAGTAGTTGAGACTTTAAATAAAGGCTTCTACTTCTAACAAAAAACTAACCACTAAATCAAAGAACGGTGAAAAAACATAAAGCACCAGAATATTTATATCACACAATAACCTATTGATTATCAATAATTATATATATTTGCGATATAAACTTAATCTTTATCCTAAGAAAGCATTCTATTCTATCTCTTTACCGCCAATTAAAACAGCAAAATATACCTGGAATATGAGCTGAAAGAGACTTATCGTTAAAGTCAGAATAAAATAAGGTATAAAGATGGATTCAGGAACATAAATTGCCTATAAATAGTAACATTAAAATTAAAGGAATAGGATGGAAGATTATAAGAAGATAAATAAAGCCGCTTGGAACTTGAAAACCGACATTCACATTAAAAGTGAATTTTACAATAATGCACTCTTTTTGAAAGGGGATTCATCATTGAAACATATTGAACTTGATTTATTAGGAGAGATCAAAGGTAAATCTATCCTCCACTTGCAATGCCATTTCGGTCAAGACACCATTTCACTATCTCGATTGGGTGCAAAAGCTACAGGTGCAGACTTATCAGATAATGCGATTAGCTATGCTCAAAATATGGCAAAGGAGTTAGAGACTGATACCAAATTCATTTGTTCGGACATATATGAACTTCCAAACGTCTTGGATGATAAGTTTGACATCGTTTTCACAAGTTACGGAGTAATAGGATGGTTGCCGGATTTGAAAGAGTGGGCCAAAGTTGTAGCCCATTTTTTAAAACCAGGTGGACAATTTATTATGGTAGAGTTCCATCCTGTAGTGTGGATGTTTGATGACGATTTTAACTCTATTGATTATAGTTATTTTAAGGGGGCAGAAATCATCGAACAATTGGAAGGAAGTTATGCCGACCGAAATGCTAAAATCAAATACTCTACTATCACATGGACTCACAGCTTGAGTGAAGTCATTAATAGCCTTATTCGATCGGGTATTCACCTCACAGGATTTGAAGAATATGATTATTCTCCATATAACTGTTTTAAACATACGATCCAAATTGACAAGGATAAATATCGTATAAAACATTTAAACAATAAATTGCCTATGGTTTATGCCATCACAGGAGTAAAACTATAAAATGAACAATTATAGAGCTCCTTTCATAATAAATAGTGATATAAAAGTAGATGATATGATAGTTACCAGAAAAGCATTAAATACAGATTTATTTGAAATTAAGTCTTGATATCCCTCCCAAAAACACCGAATTAGCTACTATCAAAGTTCGTCCTTCCTCTCTTTTTTATTCGGTAAGAATAAAAAAAAGCCCTGATTCTGTTAAAATCAAGACTTTACAATAACTGAGCGGTGCGTACGGGACTCGAACCCGTGACCCCATGCGTGACAGGCATGTATTCTAACCAACTGAACTAACGCACCAATATTTCATTTTAATTTCCTTGCTATCTCTCTCGATTGCGGATGCAAAGGTAGACATTTTTTTTATATCTGCAACAATTAGAAAGAAAAAATGCGAATATTTTTGTTTGCAGTAACTCATCAATAAAAAATATTTCATGGATGGATTTATTCTTTATCTTTGTAGCTCAGAAGTATAATATAAAAATAAAGACATGAAAGATACACCTATCAAACGACATCTGATTGACGAAACTATCGAAGAATTTCAGATTGCAGACTTTTCAAAAGCAACCATTCGCGAAGTAAAAGCCATTGCAGCCAAAGCTGAAGCTGAATCAGGAATAGAATTTATTAAAATGGAAATGGGCGTACCTGGTCTCCCACCCTCAGCTGTGGGCGTAAAGGCAGAAGTGGAAGCATTGCAAAAAGGGATAGCAAGCCTGTATCCGGATATTAATGGACTTCCGGAACTTAAACAGGAAGCATCACGTTTTATTAAAGCATTCATAAATGTAGATTTAAAACCAGAAGGATGTGTACCTGTTACAGGATCCATGCAGGGTACTTTTGCTTCATTTCTAACTTGTAGTCAGTGTGATGAAAAGAAAGATACCATACTTTTTATTGATCCGGGATTTCCTGTACAAAAACAGCAACTTGTGGTTATGGGACAAAAATACGAAACCTTTGACGTATATGATTTCCGTGGAGAAAAACTAAAAGAGAAACTGGAAAGTTATTTGCAAAAAGGAAATATATCTGCAATCATCTACTCTAATCCCAACAACCCAAGCTGGATTTGCCTGAATGATAAAGAACTTAGAATCATAGGCGAACTGGCAACTCAATATGACGTTATTGTTTTGGAGGACCTTGCCTATTTTGCCATGGACTTCCGTCAGAATCTCAGTACTCCGTTCCAGCCACCTTATCAACCGTCAGTAGCACATTATACAGACAACTATATATTGCTCATCTCCGGTTCTAAAGCATTCAGTTATGCAGGACAACGTATCGGTGTCAGTTGTATTTCCGATAAACTATATCACCGCCACTATCCCGGACTCACAAAACGTTATGGTGGAGGAACCTTCGGAACAGTATTTATCCACCGTATTCTTTATGCGCTATCATCCGGCACCAGTCATTCGGCACAATTTGCCATGGCAGCAATGCTGAAAGCAGCCAATGAAGGAGAATATAATTTCCTTGATGAAGTAAAAATCTATGGGGAACGGGCAAAGAAGCTAAAAGAAATTTTCCTTCGCCATGGTTTCCATCTTGTATATGATAAAGATTTGGGTGAACCCATTGCCGATGGTTTCTACTTTACAATCGGATATCCGGGAATGACAAGCGGAGAGTTAGCTAAAGAGCTGATGTATTATGGCGTAAGTGCTATTTCTCTTGTAACTACCGGAAGCCATCAGGAAGGTCTGCGAGCATGTACCTCTTTTATAAAAGACCATCAATATACACAATTGGATGAAAGAATGAAAATTTTTAAAGAAAATCATCCTATATCATAAAAAGTACACACAAAAGTAAAAAAAAGGAGAAGATAGTTTGTTCCTGCGAAATAAATATTTATATTTATCGCATGAATAATATCAATTCCGACATATTTAAGATACAATCTAATAATGTATTGCCTTCACGGGGAAAGATTCTGATATCAGAACCTTTCCTGTGTGATGCGACATTCGGACGTTCGGTAGTATTACTCGTTGACCATACCGACGAGGGAAGTATGGGATTGATAATGAACAAACAACTCCCTTTGCTGGTGAACGATGTTATCAAAGAATTCAAATATCTGGAAGATATACCTCTTTATAAAGGCGGTCCTATAGGAACAGATACACTTTTCTATTTGCACACTCTACCGCATATTCCCGGAGCACTTCATGTAAGTAAAGGATTATACCTGAACGGAGATTTTGATGCATTGAAAAAGCATATTTTACAAGGGAACAATATCAATGGAAAAGTGCGTTTCTTTTTGGGGTATTCGGGATGGGAATACGAACAACTGATACAAGAAATCAAAGAGAATACGTGGTTGATAGCCAAAGAAGAATCCTCTTATCTGCTCAATGGAGAAGCCAAAGATATGTGGAAAAATACACTGGGAAAGCTGGGTAGCAAGTATGAAACCTGGTCGCGCTTTCCACAGGTTCCTTCATTAAATTAATTGATTAACACTATCCGAAACGTTGCATCAATGCAGCATCTTTATAGCCCTCTGAAGTTACAATCCAGTCTTTTAGCAAACCACATTGTACAAAACCACAGGAAAGAAATAACTTCATACTGGCTTCATTCTCTATTGCGACATGTGCATAGAGCTGATGGATTTGCAGAAAATCAAATGCATAATCGCACAATAGGTTGAGTGCATCAGAAGCATAACCCTCCCTACGAAAATCAGTATGTACTGCAATACCTACAGCTCCACGTGAATGCAAAGGAACAAAGTCGGTTATGTCAATCGTTCCAAGGATACGATTGTCTTCACGACGTATAATCATCAGACGCAATTGTTTATCAGCAAACATATCGCTTTGAGATCCCTCAATGTACTGACGCAATACATAACGGGAATAAGGCACAGTAAAACTGCTTATATCCCACATCAAAGGATCATTTTCCATTTCGTACATCACATCAATATCTTCCGGTTCTACAGCACGGAGATAAATACGGTCATTTACTAAAAAAGGTTGTTTCATGTTTTAATTAATACGTTTGTACTTGGCATAAAAATAACACAAAGCACAGAAGTGCTTCCATGCCAAACGGGAGAATAATTTCTTATTTGTAGCACGACGCCAATGATGTACTATTGCATATTGAGGGAGATAAACGACTTTCCAGCCTTCCGCCACAATACGCATGCAATAATCAGCATCTTCGGGGCCATAAAAGATGTTTTCATCTAACAGTCCGATCCGCTCTATTACTTCCCGGCGAATCATCTGACAAGCACCTATTACATAGACAGGTTCGATAGGTGAAGTGACTGTTTGTAAATCCGGAACATTCGTTTTAGCTATACCTAATACATTTTTTATCTTCAGCCATAATCCGGGAAAGGATTTAAAACTATCTTGTATCTGATTATTATTATCAATCAGCCTACAGGCACACAGTCCCACTTTCGGATGTTCATCCAGATAAATTTCCATTCCGGATATGGCATTTTCATTTACTACAGTGTCATTATCAAGAAATAACACTTTATTACCTTGTGCAAGCTCCAAGCCTCTGTTCCGGGCATAAGCTACGCCTTTATTGCAATCATTTATATGCAGATGAATTTGAGGATAATTCACAGTCAGATACTGACACGTACCATCTTCCGAACCATTATCGACTACAATTACTTCAACATCCTTCCGTTGCATGACAGGTTGAAGCGAGTACAAACAGTTCCGTAAATAAGAAAGCTGATTCCAGGTGATAATTACAATAGATAATTGAACCATTCTTTTCAACCGAACAATTTGATTTTCAAAGCCTTCAATGCATGAGTAAATTCACTCAAACTAGAGAACCGTTTCAACTGCGTTATGACAAAATGCGGAGAAAGGAAATAACTGACATTATTATAGAACAAGATACGTTCCATATCCTTTGACGACAGTGAAGGATATCTCAATATCGATTCACGTTGTACGTCAGTAGGAACATATTCTTTGGTTTCCAACCAACCGTTTTCTTTGGCCATAGCATAAAACTCCGTACCTGGGAAAGGAGAAACAATGTTGAACATCACCTGATCTACCTTCAGAGCCTTTGCTTCACGCAGAGTATGCCGCAATGTCTCTTTTGTTTCCAACGGACTGCTTCCAATAAGGATATTCAATTTCACAGGTACATGATATTGTTTCAACCAACCTATAGCCGTATAAATCTGCTTGCTGGTAATTCCCTTCTTTATAAATGCCAGAATTTCATCATTGAATGATTCGACGCCTAAATCTACATAACGACAACCAGATTCTCCAAGCATCCGTGCAATTTCTTCCGTTATAGCATCCACGCGTGCCTGACATCCCCATACAATACCATATTTCTTCATAATACGGCAAATATCCCCCGTACGTTTTTCATTCCAAATGAAATTATCATCCATGAAACCTATCGCCTTATACCCCTCTTTACTTATTTGTTCTACTTCTGCCTCGATACTTTCAATAGAACGGAAGGAGATAAATGGCTTTTTGCCATGCTCTTTCTGATATTCTATTTCACGGGCAAAAGTGAGTGAACTAGGGACGCAATAAATACAATGGAACGGACAATTCCGGGAAGTTACCATCGTCGTATAAGGTCCTATTTTTAATTTGGGATTAAAGTATCTTCTATCCTGTATAAAATGGCGTGCCGGGAAAGGTAAATCATCCAGTTCTTTCATCAAAGGACGGGAAGGATTGTGCTTCACTTTCTCTTCTTTCAAATAAGAGATGCCTATGATAGATGTCCAGTCAGCACCATCAGCTATTGCTTTGGTTAATTCCAAAACAGTTAGTTCCGGCTCTCCACGCACAACTATCTCTTTGTCACTCAGCAAACATTTGGAAGTGAAATAAGTAGGACCCGGTCCCATAAATATAACATAGGCTTTCGGATTATTCTTTCGAATCAGTTCCAATGTCAATAAATCATTTTCAATGGAGAGATTAACAGCCCAAATATAATATATATCACTAGTATCGTTTTTCAGAAAATCGGAGAAGACCTCACGAGACTCACGTTTGTAGACAAAATCACGATAATGGATATCATCAAAGCCTTCTTTTTCAAGTAAAGCGACAACAGTCAGTTCATAAATATTAGGTGCAAGATAAACCACACGGGTACAACCGGCAGTACGTTCAGCCGGATTCTTATTGTCAAGTACAGGAGGTATTAAAAAAGTAAGTTTCATGCTCTCATCTTTCTTTGATTTTAAATAGAATCTCCCTTATTTATATGTAGTTCTTCACGTAAACGCTTCTCACCAGGAATGCAAAATAAGGAAGCTGTTAAAGTTATTAACGCGCAAAGCAGTCCTGTATTGCTTAAAGTCAGATAATATGTAAAAATATTAATGATAACCGCAACCTCCAAAATTAACAAACGTACACTACTCCATCTGAAATACAGGCGCAAAGCTTCCGGAAAAGAGACTACATCTATTTTCTTAGTCAGAACCCATGAAAATAATTTTAATGCCAAGGGTACACAAGCTGCAGCCAACAGTATTCCGATTGTTTCTGCCAGATAGGAAGCTCCGAAATTATCAGCATAAAGCCCCACCCACTCATGATCACATTCACCCAGTAAAACGACTATCAAAGGAAGCCCCCAGAAAAGGGTATATTCTATTTTTAAATTCAAAAGAGTTTTTCGTATTAGTTCTTCCATAATTCAATTTCATTTTTTCCTATACAGTTCCTGTAAATACCGTCCGGTTAACAATGCTTCGTCCCAGTGTCACTTCATCAGTATACTCCAACTCATCACCTATAGAAACACCACGGGCAAGTACACTCAACTTAACACCCATTCTTTCGAGCTTACGGTAGATATAAAAATTGGTCGTATCTCCTTCCATGGTAGTGCTCAAGGCAAGTATAACTTCTTTTATTCCACCGTCTGCCACACGTTGCACAAGGCTATCTATCTGAAGATCACTGGGTCCTACTCCATCCATAGGTGAGATAACACCTCCCAGCACATGATATAATCCACGGAATTGCTGAGTTCCCTCTACCGCCATTACATCCCGGATATTCTCTACCACACAGATTGTTGAAGCATCACGGGTGGGATTGGCGCAAATCTGGCAGGTATCTGTATCGGATATATTATGACATACATGGCAATACTTCACCTCGCGTTTCAATGTGATAATTGAGTTTCCAAAAGCTTCAACGGTAGCGCTATCTTGCCGCAGCAGGTGAAGCACCAGTCTCATAGCAGTCTTTCGTCCTATTCCGGGAAGTTTGGAGAACTCTCCGACTGCCTTTTCAAGCAGTATAGAAGGATATTGTTGGTTCATATATTTCTAACTGAATCTATTATTCAGTGCAAAGATACTTATTATTTGCAGATAGAAAAAACCCGTCACGTGAATTGCAAAATAAATCGTACCTTTGTGCCCGTTATGAGAATACTTGTCACTATTATATGCTACTTTGCAGTACTGCTACTGATAGCCCGCCTTACCGGAAGGGGAAAAAGAAGCGGTTCGGATGCCGCATTCTTCCGGGGAGAGAATCGGTCACCATGGTATATCGTCTCTTTCGGGATGATCGGTGCCAGCATATCGGGAGTGACCTTTGTATCTGTACCTGGTATGGTGCGAAGTATGGACATGACGTATATGCAAACAGTTTTCGGCTTTTTCTTCGGTTATCTGGTGGTAGCACACGTGTTACTTCCCTTATATTACCGGCTCAATCTGACAAGTATCTACAGTTATCTCGGCACACGAATCGGACCACGAACTTACCGTACAGGTTCTTTCTTTTTCTTACTGTCCCGTATGCTGGGTACAGCTGCCAAAATGTATCTGGTTTGCCTCATTCTTCATACATATGTATTCGGTAGCATGGATATACCCTTTTGGATGATTGCTGCCGGTTCAGTGGCACTGGTTTGGATATATACGCATAAAAGTGGTATAAAAACAATTGTCTGGACAGACACTTTACAAACCTTCTGTCTGATAGCAGCATTAATCTGCATCATCTATATTACCATACAAAAGTTGGATTTAGGAGAAAACAGCATAATACAGCTTATCAGTAATAACCCACATAGCCGTATATTCGTATTTGATGACTGGATGTCACGACAGAATTTTTTCAAGCAATTCCTGAGTGGCATTTTCATTGTAATTGTGATGACAGGGTTGGATCAAGACATGATGCAGAAAAATCTTTCCTGTAAAAACCTGCGCGAGGCACAAAAGAATATGTATTGTTACGGGTTCTCTTTTATCCCGCTGAATCTCCTGTTTCTTTGTTTAGGGATACTTCTGTTGATATTGGCAGGACAAATGAGCCTTATCCTCCCGGAAGTGAATGACGATATACTTCCGATGTTTACCACACAAGGATATCTGGGGCAAACAGTACTTATACTCTTTACAATCGGTATCATTGCAGCGGCATTCAGTAATTCCGATTCCGCACTGACTGCAATGACTACCAGTGTATGTGTAGACCTTCTTGACACCAATAAAGATACAGAAGAAGTAGCCCGGCAACAACGTGGGAGAGTACACATCATATTATCTGTGATACTCATTCTCTTCATCTGCCTGGTAGAAGCACTCAACAATAAAAGTGTAATCGATGCTATCTATATCATCGCTTCCTATACGTATGGCCCGTTATTGGGTATGTTTGCTTTCGGACTATTTACACGCAGAACCACCCGAGATCGGTGGGTGCCGTTTATAGCAGTAGCTTCTCCATTGATATGCTATGCTCTCGATTGTTTCGCAATGCAGAGGTATGGATATAAGTTCGGGTATGAGTTGCTAATGTTGAACGGAATACTTACTTTTGCAGGGATGTACGCTTTATCTTCAAATGAAATAATTAATAAAGAATATGGAAATATCAAACGCTGAATTTATCATTAGTAATACGGACGTAAAGAAATGTCCGGCCGGGCGCCTTCCTGAGTATGCTTTCATCGGACGCTCCAATGTGGGTAAATCCAGCCTTATTAATATGCTGACTGGCCGGAAGGGGCTGGCTATGACATCGGCTACTCCCGGAAAAACAATGCTTATCAATCACTTCCTAATCAATGATAGCTGGTACATCGTCGATCTTCCGGGTTACGGTTATGCCCGTCGCGGAATGAAAGGTCAGGAACAGATTCGTACCATCATCGAAGACTATATCCTGGGACGTGAACAGATGACAAATCTCTTTCTGCTGATAGACTCCCGTCTGGAACCACAGAAAATAGATATGGAATTTATGGAATGGTTGGGCGAAAACGGAATACCATTTTCCATTATATTTACCAAAGCAGATAAATTGAAAGGTGGACGCTTAAAGATGAATATCAACGCATACATACGCGAACTTCGCAAACAGTGGGAAGAACTTCCCCCCTATTTTGTATCCTCTTCGGAAGACCGGATGGGACGCACGGAAATATTGGATTATATAGAAAGTATCAATAAAGAAGTTAATTCAAAATAGACAAAGTAGAATGAAAAAGTATGTTTTATCGCTGACAGTCGTGTCAGCTTTATTGCTTGTTACAACGAATGTACAAGCACAATCATGGAAAGATTTATTTAACAAAGACAACATTGAAAAAGTCGTAAATGCCGTAACCGGTAATCAAACGATAGATATGACCGGAACCTGGACATATAGTGGTTCGGCTATTGAATTCGAATCAGATAACCTGTTACAGAAGGCAGGTGGTGCAGCAGCGGCGTCCATTGCAGAAAAGAAATTGGACGAACAGTTGGCAAAAGTCGGTATCAAAGACGGACAGGTCAGCTTTACTTTCAATGCGGACAGTACTTTTACAAGTACAGTAGGAAAACGTACCATGACAGGAACTTATTCATATGATGCGACAGACAAAGTTGTACATCTAAGATACTTCAAGTTGCTGAATATGAATGCAAAGGTAAACTGTACAAGTACTAATATGGACCTGCTGTTCAACTCTGACAAACTACTGAAACTGATTGCATTTATATCAAGTAAAAGTAGTAGTACAACTCTTAAAACAATCAGTTCACTGGCAGACAGCTATGACGGAATGATGCTGGGGTTTGCATTGAAGAAATAAACCATTGACAAACAGAAAAAGTGTCAATGGGATTTACAGAAAGTGCCGATTGCATTTGGTTAATATGCAACCGGCACTTTTTTATTAGCCAAAATTCATGGAAAGTTATGTTTCCCGCACGGGGAAGTGCATCAGGCGATAGTTGGTGAATGGAAACACAGGACGAACGTAGACTTTTACTCTTAATCTACTACTCCGAAACGATACACACAATGACTGTAATATTTTTCTCCGGGACGAAGTACTGTGGACGGGAATTGTGGCTTATTAGGACTATCCGTAAAATGTTGCGTCTCCAGACAAACGGCCGTACGCTTCTGATAAGCAATCCCCTTCTTTCCTACCATTGCACCACGCAATCCGTTTGCCGTATATACCTGTAATCCCGGCTCCGTAGTATAAACCTCCATGCTGCGTCCGCTTTTTGCATCTACCAGGCGGGCTGCCAGCTTCGTATCATCTCCGTTCGTATTCAACACCCAGTTATGATCATATCCTTTCACAATATTCAGTTGCATTACATTTTCATTAATACGCTCACCAATTAAATGAGGAGTGGTAAAATCAAAAGGTGTTCCCGCTACCGGCAAGATCTCTCCCGTAACACATTTCAACGAATCATAAGGAGTATACATATCCGCATTGATATAAAGCGACTGGTCTTCAACTGTCGTATCGAAATCACCGGAGATATTAAAGAAAGAGTGATGTGACAGATTAATAACAGTAGGTTTATCTGTTTCCGCTTCGTAATGAATATCCAGTTCATTGTCATTGGTCACCACAAAAATAACATGTACCTGCAAATTACCGGGAAATCCATTCTCCCCATCCGGAGAAAACAAACTTAATTTCAGTGCATTTTCATCCAGCTGTTCTGCCTGCCATATTTTAGAAGCAAAGCCCGGATCTCCTCCGTGAGCGCAATGTTCTCCGGTATTAGGAACAAGATGATATGTTATAGAATCCAACGTAAAAGTAGAATACATGATTCTACCGATATATCGTCCGATGGTAGCACCAAAGTTCTGTTTTTTAGCGAGATACTCAGCAATAGTAGGATATCCACATACGATGTCCTCCATTTTTCCATTACGGTCCGGTACCATTAACGAAACTACCCTCCCACCATAGTTTGTAATGCAAACCTCCATTCCATTCTGATTTTTAAGCACATACAAATTTGTCAGTTGTCCGTCTACTTCCGTCTGAAAGTCCCGTACATCCAAACCGGAAAGTGTCATCTCTTTTTCTTTTCCACAAGATGCACACAGCAATAAAATAAAAGCTATAAAAATGATACTTCTACTATTCATAAGCTATTGTTCGTCTTTTTTTAATACTATTTCGCAAAGATACGGCATTATTTTTAAAAAAAAGCTCTACCTTTGTCATTCATAAACCATAAAAAGGAAATGAATATGAAAAAAATAGCATTATTCGTTGCAATGTTGGTAATGGGAATCAGTTATGCATCTGCTCAAACTGCCGACATTAAGTTTGACAAAACCACTCATGATTTCGGAACATTCTCAGAAAACAATCCGGTTGTATCTTGTGTATTTACTTTCACCAATATCGGCGATGCTCCTTTGGTTATTCATCAAGCTGTAGCATCTTGCGGATGTACAGTGCCCGACTATACAAAAGAACCGATTCTTCCAGGAAAAACAGGAACAATCAAGGTGACATACAACGGAACGGGTAAATACCCCGGACACTTCAAGAAGTCAATTACTCTTCGCACAAATGCAAAAACAGAAATGATGCGTTTGTACATTGAAGGTAATATGACAGCAAAAGATGCTAAATGAGAAAAAATAGACAACAACAGTAAGGAGAATCTTTCGATTCTCCTTTTTTTTTGCTTTCTTTGATGCATATTTACAGAATACATAATTAAACACATTAAATATTTATATAGAAACTATGAAACAAGAAGAAGACAAATTCACCGGCTTGCCCGAGAATGCGTTTAGAGAATTAAAACCGGGCGAAGTATACAACCCTCTGATGAGTCCCGGTAAAAATTATCCGGAAGTAAACTTCTGGTCAGTCACTTGGGGTATCACCATGGCCATCCTTTTTTCGGCAGCCGCTGCCTACCTGGGGCTGAAAGTAGGTCAGGTATTCGAAGCTGCCATTCCTATTGCTATCATTGCGGTAGGTGTTTCCGGCGCGGCAAAACGCAAAAATGCATTAGGAGAAAATGTGATTATCCAGTCTATCGGTGCTTGTTCGGGTGTTATCGTAGCCGGAGCCATCTTTACACTCCCCGCTTTGTACATTCTGCAAGTTAAATATCCGGAGATGACGGTTACCTTCATGCAGGTATTCATCAGTTCGCTGTTGGGTGGTGTATTGGGCATTTTGTTTCTTATCCCTTTCCGTAAATATTTTGTTAGTGATATGCATGGCAAATACCCCTTCCCGGAGGCTACAGCAACCACACAGGTACTCATATCCGGTGAAAAAGGAGGCAGCCAAGCCAAACCATTATTGATGGCAGGTATGATCGGTGGTTTGTACGACTTCATTGTAGCTACTTTCGGCTGGTGGAATGAAAACTTTACCACCCGTGTATGCAGTGTCGGTGAAATGCTGGCAGAGAAAGCCAAATTGGTATTCAAAGTAAATACAGGTGCTGCCGTATTAGGTCTGGGATACATCGTCGGATTAAAATATGCATCTATCATTTGTGCCGGTTCACTGGTAGTATGGTGGGTTATTGTACCAGGTATATCAATGTTTTGGGGAGATAGCGTGCTGAATGCATGGAACCCGGAAATCACTAACACCGTAAGTATGATGACTCCCGAAGAGATATTCAAATACTACGCAAAAAGTATCGGTATCGGTGGTATTGCTATGGCTGGCGTTATCGGTATTATCAAATCATGGAGCATTATCAGAAGTGCTGTCGGGTTGGCTGCCAAAGAGATGGGCGGCAAAGGGAATGTTGAGAAAAACATTATTCGTACACAGCGTGACCTTTCTATGAAGATTATCGCTATCGGCTCTATCATCACACTGATTCTTATTTTCCTGTTCTTCTACTTTGACGTGATGCAGGGTAATCTGGTACATACAATAGTGGCTATCGTACTGGTGGCAGGTATCTCTTTCCTGTTTACTACAGTGGCCGCCAATGCAATCGCAATTGTTGGTACCAACCCTGTTTCGGGTATGACACTGATGACGCTTATTCTGGCTTCTGTTGTAATGGTAGCTGTAGGGTTGAAAGGTCCTTCGGGTATGGTAGCTGCGTTGGTGATGGGTGGTGTAGTATGTACAGCCTTGTCCATGGCAGGTGGTTTCATTACCGACCTGAAAATTGGTTACTGGCTGGGAAGTACTCCTGCCAAACAGGAGGCATGGAAATTCTTAGGAACAATTGTTTCGGCTGCTACGGTAGGCGGAGTCATGATTATCCTGAATAAAACATATGGTTTCACAAGCGGAGCGCTGGCTGCACCACAGGCAAATGCTATGGCAGCCGTTATCGAACCACTGATGAGTGGTGTAGGTGCACCCTGGTTGCTTTACGGCATCGGTGCGGTATTAGCTATCATTCTGACACTCTGTAAGATTCCTGCTCTTGCTTTTGCATTGGGTATGTTTATCCCGTTGGAGCTGAATGTGCCTTTGGTAGTAGGTGGAGCCATTAACTGGTATGTGACCAGCCGCAGCAAAGACACTTCACTGAACACTGAACGTGGCGAAAAAGGTACGTTACTTGCTTCCGGTTTCATTGCCGGTGGTGCATTAATGGGTGTTGTAAGTGCAGCAATGCGTTTTGGTGGTATCAATTTAGTGAATGATGCCTGGCTGAATAATACCTGGTCGCAGGTACTCGCTCTAGGTGCTTATGCCCTGTTGATTCTTTATTTTATCAAAGCTTCGATGAAAGTGAAGTAATATTTCTCAAGTAACGATATAAAAACTATTTTCATGAAAAACCTATTAATGGTTGCATGTTTCGTAATCCTCCCCCTGAGCTCCACAGCCCAGGGGGATCGTTACAAGCAGATAACCGACCCCAAACTAACCAGTATCAACCGTGAAACTCCCCGCAGTACTTTCACATCGTACACCAACGAAAAAGATGCAACCGTAAACAACCGCAAAGATGGAACTTTCCGCCTCTCGCTGAATGGTAAATGGAAATTCAACTATGTAGACAGCTTTTCCACCCGCCCTACAGACTTTATGCTTCCTGAGAAAAATGTAAGAGACTGGGCAGATATTGAAGTTCCCGGCAACTGGGAACGACAGGGTTTCGGGATTCCGATCTACGTAAATACCACTTATGAGTTTTGTTCACCGGGCTATGCTCCCTACTGGAATAAACCCAATCCTCCGTATGTACCGGAAGAATGGAACCCGACAGGTACCTATCGCCGTGACTTTAACCTCCCTGCCAACTGGGATGGAAAAGAAATATTCCTCAGTGCCGACGGAACCAAAGGTGCAGCATTCTACTACCTGAACGGAGTATTCATTGGAATGAATAAAGATGCAAAAACTCCTGCCCGGTTCAACATCACGAAGCAGGTGAAACCTGGTAAGAATGTGCTTGCCGTACAAATTCACCGCTTTTCGGATGCCAACTATCTGGAGTGCCAGGACTTCTGGCGATTGAGTGGCTTTGAGAGAGATGTCTATCTCTATGCACAACCCCAGCTCCGTATTGCAGACTTTAAAGTGGAAAGCCCGTTGGATGCTGACTACAAAAACGGTATCCTGAAATTCAAAATTAAAATAGCCAATAGTGGCAAGCCGGTTTATCCTTCATATGTTATCTCTTACAAACTTCTTGATAAAGACGGACAACAGGTAGCTACTTCAGACTATGCTGTAAAGGCAATGCCTGCTCCGGGCATCTCTCAAAGCCTGAACGAATTTGTTTTTGATGACAATATCATCAAAAACCCCAAACAATGGACAGCTGAAACTCCCTACCTATACACCCTCGTTATCAGCCTGAAGAAACCCGAAGGTGGTGAGGTAATGGAAGCAACCAGTGTGAAAGTAGGTTTCCGTAGCGTGGAAATGAAAAACAACCAGCTTTGTGTCAATGGTAAACCAATTCTCGTAAAAGGTGTAAATGTACACGAACACGATGAACACACCGGACATTACGTCACTGAAGAGCTGATGTTGAAAGACTTCGAACTCTGGAAGAAGTACAACGTAAACACCGTCCGTACCTGCCACTATCCACAACAAGAACGTTTTTACGAACTATGTGATGAATATGGAATCTATGTGATTGATGAAGCCAATATCGAATCTCACGGAATGGGATATAATCGCGAAGTAGGTGGTACTTTGGCCAACAACCGTCTATTCATGGATGCACACGTATACCGTACCATCAACATGTACGAACGTGATAAAAACCATCCTTCGGTGATTGTGTGGTCATTGGGAAATGAGGCCGGAAACGGTGTTAACTTCTACAAGACTTATAGTGCACTGAAAGAACTCGATAGTCGTCCGGTACAATACGAACAGGCACACCTGGAATGGAATTCGGATATCTACTGTCCGATGTACACACGGCCTGCCGACATCGAGAAATACGCAAAGGATCCGAAACATACCCGCCCACTCATTTTGTGTGAATACGCACATGCTATGGGAAACAGTCTGGGTAATTTCCAAGAATACTGGGACATCATTGAGAAATATCCGCTCTTACAAGGTGGTTGCATTTGGGATTGGGTAGATCAAGGCTTTGCAGAGAAAACTGCCAACGGACGTAAATACTGGACCTATGGTGGTGATTACGGTGCCTTTGGTACTCCTTCCGACGGAGATTTCTGTATCAATGGCGTTGTTTATCCGGACCGGACTGTGAAACCGCATACTACGGAAATGGGTAAAGTGTATCAGAATATCAAGTTTATCAACTTCAACAAAGACAAGAGAACAGTCGATTTACGCAATGATTTCAGCTTTACCAATCTGAATAAATACGATTATCACTACATTATTCGCGATCACGGAAATGAGATATATACAGATAAATTCCAGGTCAGTGGAGCGCCGGGCGAGACGGTAACCGTACAATTGAAAGGTATCCCGCAGACACAAACCAATACCGGCGATGTACGCATCGAATTTTATGCTACCGTCCGCACTCCGGAACCATTCCTTCCGGCAGGTACAGTAATAGCCCGTGAACAGAACTACATCTATACTTTCCACAAAGACAAAGTGGCTCAGCAAGAAGCTGCACCCATGAAGGAAACAGATACACAGGTTATCTATTCAGGAAAGAACTTCAAGGCTGTTTTCAATAAGAAGAGTGGACTGCTCGTCTCTTACCAGTACAACGGAGCAGAGTACATTCTCAACGGACAAGGATTACATCCTAACTTCTGGCGTGCACCGATTGACAATGATTATGGTGCAGGATTGCCACGCAAACTGGGAGTATGGAAAGAAGTAAGTTATCAGGATATAACGGCTGCCTCTTTCAATGCCTGTAACGGAGAAGTGACCTGTACTTACCAATTCCCGCAAACTGACGCAACTTGGGATATTATTTACAAAATTTACACAAACGGAGTAATAAAGGTAGATAACCGCTTTGTGGCAGCCAATGAAAAGACTCCGATGATTCCACGTATCGGCCTGCGTATGCAAATGCCGGAAACATTCACCACACTTACTTACTACGGACGCGGACCAGAAGAAAACTATCGCGACCGCCGTACCTCACAGTTCTTTGGTGAATACTCCACTCCTATCAAAAAGATGTACGAACCCTACATTCGCCCACAGGAAAACAATCACCGCACAGATATTTACTGGTGTGCACTTACCAATAAATCCGGTGCAGGATTGCTCCTTGTAGCCGACCGTACTTTCGAAATGAACGCCTCAAACTATCCACTCGAAACCCTTGATAGCGGAGACGATCTGCACAACGCTGCCCCGCGCACAGCCGAAACCAACCACCGTCATCTCACTGATCCGAAACCGGAAAAGATGGTAGATCTCTTTATTGATTACCGCATGATGGGTGTCGGTGGTGATAATAGCTGGGGAGCACTTGCACACGAGCCTTATCTGATTCGTACCGGTGTACAGAATGTTGTTGAATATGGCTTTACACTGGTTCCTTTCGGTCGTAAAACCGATTTCAGAAACTTAATTTATCAATATTAATAATGAAAACAATCAGTTCATTTTTACTGGCCACCTGTTTACTGGGTGGCCCGGTTGCAGCGCAACAGGAAACCAATCTTATGCTAACCAATGCCCAGACATTCATCGATACTCCATACTCTGCCCACACGCTGGAAATGGATGACGAAGAAGATCTTATTATCAATTGCGACGAAGTAGACTGCACCACTCTTGTAGAATATGTGCTTGCCATGTCTCTCTGCCCCACCCAGGATAAAGATATGCGTGAAGGTGATTTCGCAGAGAACCTGCAACGTATCCGGTATCGCGGCGGAAAGATTGACGGATACACTTCACGTTTGCACTACATTGCCGACTGGATAAACAACGGAGTACGCGAAGGAATCATGGAAGATGTAACCGCTGCCAATAGCCCATATACACAGAAATTATCTCTCTCGTACATGTCTACTCATCCGCAACAGTATAAACAACTTGCTAATTCCCCGGCCAATGTCAGTAAAATGGCAGGTTATGAAAAAGCGTTGACAGGACACGAAGTTCATTGGTTACCCAAAGATGCATTACCCGTAACGGGACTTCCCTGGATTAAAAACGGAGACATCATCGCCATTACTACAAACACCCCGGGACTGGATGTGGCTCATATGGGAATTGCCATTTATATAAAAGGTAATCTATGTCTGCTTCATGCCTCTTCTTCAAAAGGAAAAGTATTAGTAGAAAAACTTGCACTGAGTCGCCTGCTCGACCGTAACAACAGTTGGACAGGAATACGCGTAATCAGAATGAAAAAATAAAAACAATGATGAAAACGACAAAGAAAATGAAAACAATTTATCTTTTACTTATCAGCCTGTTCCTTATGAGTGGCAACATTGTCGCACAGGATTGGGCTAACTTAAAACAGTTCCAGAAAGACAACGCAGCACTGGGTGCTCCTGCAAAAGGAGAAAAACGCGTCGTATTTATGGGTAATTCCATTACAATCGGATGGCTTCACAACTGCCCGGAGTTTTTCAAAGACCGCCCTTATATCAATCGTGGTATTAGCGGACAGACTACTCCGCAGATGTTGATTCGCTTCCGTCAGGATGTGATTGCCTTACAGCCGAAGGTAGTAGTGATACTTGCCGGAACAAATGATATAGCAGGAAATACAGGCCCTTCTACCCTTGAAATGATAGAAGATAATCTGGCATCTATGGCCCAGCTTGCCAAAGCGAATGGCATTAAAGTAATCCTCTGCTCTGTACTTCCCGCTTTTGATTATCCCTGGCGTCCGGGTATGGAACCTAATGTGAAGATTCCTGAACTGAACAAATGGATTAAAGCTTATGCAGAAAAGAATAAATTTATCTATCTGGATTACTTCTCCGCAATGGCTAATGAGAGAAATGGATTACCTGCTGATTTGTCAAAAGATGGCGTACATCCCAATAAGAAAGGATATGAAATCATGCAGCCAATGGTTGAAAAGGCTATCGCTAAAGCTCTGAAATAACGAATTCAAGATCGCGTAAGCAGGCTCTTTATTTCAAGTTCAAGGCGTTGCTTCACTTCGGACATCGGGATCTCAAATCCCAGTTCCTGACGCAGTGAAGTAACGCCTTTATCTATAAACCCACAGGGATGTATATAGCTGAAATAACGCAAATCGGTATTTACATTCAACGCCAGTCCATGCATTGTGACATAATGGCTACTCCTCACTCCTATCGCACAAATCTTACGGGCGCGGGAAGTATCTCCTTCCAACCACACTCCAGTTGCTTTCTCCAGCCTTCCGGCAGTGATGCCATAAGAAGCACAAACACGAATAACGGCTTCTTCCAGTAAATGTACGTATTCTTTCAATCCGAGATCAAACTCTTCAAGATTAAGAATAGGATAGCAAACCAACTGTCCCGGACCATGATAAGTTATATCTCCACCGCGATCAATATGGTAAAGTGTAGCACCAATCTTTTCTAACTGTGCTTCACTCAAAAGCATATTATTTTCTTTTCCGCTACGTCCCAAAGTATAAACAGGAGGATGTTCACACAGAATTATGCAGTTCTCATACTCTTCTCCGTTTTGTTTGGCCCGGACAAGGGTGTCAAAATATTCAGTCTGCCGTTGCCAGGCTTCGGCATACGGGATAAGATTCCAATCAATTACAATCGTTTTCATAAAGACAAAGATAAAAGAGAATTATGATTTATGAAGCATGAACTATATTAAAACTCCAATAAAGCAGTATAATAAATCACACTTCATAAATTATAACTCTAAAATCATTTCCTCCTTCCCAAACTCAATGAATTTAATACTACACTCACACTTGAGAATGCCATAGCAGCACTTGCAAGCATCGGATTCAGTAATAATCCATTCAATGGAAAGAGTATGCCGGCAGCAATAGGAATGCCTATGAGATTATAAATAAATGCCCAAAACAGATTCTGATGAATAAGTCTCACAGTCTGCCGGGATAAGTTAAATGCTTTCGGAAGCAACAGCAAATCAGAAGTCATCAGAGTAACCATAGCCACATCCATTGCAATATCCGTTCCCTTGCCCATGGCTATACTGACATCCGCCAGAGCCAGTGCCTGCGAATCATTAATTCCATCACCCACCATTGCTACAGTCTTTCCCTGTAATTGCAACTCACGGATAAAGTCCTCTTTGTCATCCGGCAAAGCATCTGCAATAAAACGGTCTATACCCAATTTCCCGGCTACCGCCAAAGCCGTACGTTGTCCGTCACCTGTCAGCATACAAATATCAATACCTTGGCGTCTCAGTTCCTTCACAGCTTCGGAAGAGGTAGATTTTATTGCATCTGTAACAGCAATAATAGCCAATAACTGATTCTCACGGCCAAAATAAATGATTCCGTTTCCTTCGGATTCATATTGCACAAGCATATCTGCCATTACATCCGTAACAATAGCATCGAAATCTTTAAGTAACTTGTGGCTACCTACCCAGAACAGATCGCCTTCATAAACCACCTTCACCCCTTTTCCTGTAATACTTTCAAAACTTTCAAGTGGTGCAGGAACAACCTTTTCCTCATCCTGCAGAGAGGTGACAATAGCCCCGGCAAGGGGATGTTCTGATTTCATTTCAGCAGCCAGAAGAACATTCTTGAAACACTCTTCCTGCGTTTGTGCCCATAACCACCCGCTTACGGTAGGATGCCCTTCTGTCAATGTCCCGGTTTTGTCAAGTACCACTACATCGACCTTGCGCATCTGCTCCAAAGCCACCGCATCTTTTATCAGAATGTGCTGACTGGCAGCTTTGCCAATACCTACCATAAGTGCGGTAGGTGTGGCAAGTCCCAAAGCACACGGACAGGCAATTACCAATACCGAAACTGCAGAAAGCATGGCGTATGAGAAGTATTCTGTTCCACCTATTACCAGCCAAAGCACAAAGGTAAGTATGGCAATACCAAGAACCACAGGAACGAAAATTCCCGTTACACGGTCAACGATACGCTGTACAGGTGCCTTGCTTCCCTGGGCCTCTTGTACCATGCGGATAATACGGGCCAGTACCGTCTCACTTCCTACCTGTGAAGCCTTTATTATAAAAGAACCTCGTTGATTGATTGTTCCGGCAAGCACCTTGTCGCCTTGTTTCTTTTCAACAGGAATCGGCTCGCCACTTATCATACTTTCGTCTACAAAAGATTCTCCTTCGGCAAGAATCCCATCCACAGGAATCTGTTCGCCGGGACGGACCACCACAAGATCACCTACCTGTAACTGGTCGATTAAAACTTCTTCTTCAATGCCATTACGCACGATACGCGCTACTTTGGGTTGTAATCCCATCAGTTTTTTGATAGCAGTTGAAGTATTACCTTTGGCACGTTCTTCCATTAACTTACCTGTCAATACAAAAGCGATGATAACAACGGAGGCCTCATAATAAACATGTGGTTCCAGTCCCCGGCTATACCAGAATTCGGGAAAGAAAGTATTAAATGCACTAAACAGAAATGCAATAGAGGTACTCAGCGCTACTAAAGTATCCATATTGCTACGCCCCTGTTTGGCTTGCTTCCAGGCACCCGTATAGAATGAACCACCAAAAAGTATCATCACCGGAAGAGTGAGTAACAATTGCAGTTCATTTGAGTATGGTACATGCATAAAAACCATAGAAAGAAACAGCATAGGGACTGCAAATATCCAAGCTCCGATAACCTGCATCTTCAGCTTTCGGTAGTGTTGCTGTTGCGCCTCTTCCTTTCGTTCTTCTTTAAGATTACCCTCTTCTATTATAAGGTCATAACCACCGGACAATACAGCGGCACGAATTTCTCCGGGAGTCAGTTTGTCGGCTTCATATGAGACAGAGAGCGTATTGGTAGCAAGATTGACCGAAGCATCTACAATACCCGGCAACTTACGAACTGTCTTTTCAACATTATTAGCACATCCTGCACAGTGCATGTTCAGCACAGGAAACGCTTTCTTTGTAATAGTACTCATAATATTATTAATTAGCGATTAGTGAATAGTGATAAGTGAGTAGTGATAAGCGATGAGTGATAAGCGCCATACGGCATACAGCGTAGCTTGCTAATCACTTATCACTACTTACTCATCACTATTAAAACAATCTCTCCGGGACGTTTGTTCAATTACTTCTTTTCTGCCTGCTTTGCTTCTTTCACAAACTCAGCTTCATAATTAAACTTCTTAAATCCAGCTTTCAGTTTCTCTACATTTGTCTTGTCAGCGTCATAAGTGATAGAAACGGTTTTCGTTTTCAAGTCTGTAGAGAACTCTTTTACTCCCTTCTCAAACTTGATGTTATCTTTCACTTTTCGTTCACAATTTTCACAATGCATCTGCGATACTTTAAACACTGCCGTACGGATATCTTTTGCCATAACGGCTGTCACACTCAATAAAGCTACTGCTAGAGCAGCTACCATTCTTCTTGTTTTCATAAACTGTTTTTTTTAGTAGTTAAGTAGTCAAAGTAGTTAAGTAGTAAGTAGAGGTAGTTAAAATGTATATGGCAGGATAACGTTAGCACTCTGCTACTTACTACTTAACTACTTTGACTACTTAACTACTCTCTTCTACATTCTCGGTAAATTAAAACGAACCCCTATATACGCCTTTGCTCCATGCATTGGCCCCCATATCATGGTCGAATCAAAATTTTCTCCCCATGGATTAGCGGCATCTATAATCGGATTCTGTTGTTTAAAGTTTGTCAGGTTCTCCCCACCCACATAGACAGACCAACGACGGAAATAACGCGTCACTTGTGCACTCAGTTGCTCAAAGCTGCCATAGCGCGCCTCCCATGACGGACTACCATCAGCAAGTGTATATGGATTCGGCATCCTTCCCCCACCGTTCAACTGCAACGTTGCATCAAATTGCCACAATCCAAGTGGCGTTTGATAAGAGGCCGTCAAAAGTCCTTTATACTTACTGGTCAGAGGTTTCTCCAATAACTTCCCGTTATAAGTTGTCTTTGCATCTGTCAGACGATAAGCAACCGTCAGGATGAAACCCTTGAAAAGCGGATAGTTCGCTTCCAATTGCAACACTTGTGAGTAAGAACGTCCGTCCAGATTGTAGAATGACACTTCATGGGGGTCTGTATCCATATCCACAACAACCTGTTTCAGGAAATCAGTGTAATAATATTCCGCATTAATATTCAAAGTCTTACCAAATAAAGGAATATAGGTTGAAACACTTGCTCCATAATTCCAGGCTTCTTCCTGATTAAGATGATCAGCTATCTTTACCTTCCTGCTGCTGGCAAGCAGATAATTGTTCTCTGCCAGTACATGATTGGTGCGATAGCCTTTTCCAGCTGAAAGCCGAAAATGGACATACTCATTCGGATTATATTTGATGTGCGCACGGGGAGTTACAAAGAAACCATATTTACTGCTATGATCTCCGCGAAGTCCACCCATAAGCATCAATTTATCATTCAAATTAAATGTGTACTGAATATATGCTCCGGGAACAGATTCTTTTACCAAAGCCTTTGTCAATCCCTGCCCTGCATCGTTGGTCAGGCGATAATGTTGATTATATCCATCATAATTGAAACTCAATCCGGTAGAAAGGCTGTGTTGCTTACTGAACTCCGTCTCAAAAAGCAGAGAAGCATACACATTACTCTGATCCACATCATAGAGTTTAAGACCATAGGTAGCATCCTGATTGTGAATCGTCCCTTGGAGGATAAGGGCAAGATTGGTATTCTTCTCCTTATTAAATATATAAGCATTCTTGGTGAAAGCTTCGTAACGATCCGTTTTAATACCTATTTCATAAAGATCATGTGCCGGTTCTTTCCCATGACTGACCTGCCCGCTGTTACGACGTTCAGATAATCCCTTGATACCTGCCTGAAAGACATAGTGATCGCCCATATACGCCCAACGGTTCCACAAATTATACTGCTCTACCCGGGGAATATCGGCAAAGCCATCATCATTTGCATCATGTGCTTTTGTTTCATTTTCATAATGTGCCAGCAGTGAAGTACTCCACCGTTTGGAGAGTTTTATCGTTGCATCAGCATTGGCTTCATAACGGCTCGTACTACTGGCAAACAGATTGGCCGATACCCAGTCCGCCTCCGGGAGCTGAGGTTTCTTGAACTCTACATTGATCTGCCCGGTGATAGACTCATAGCCATTTTTTACCGAAGAACTACCTTTGCTAACTTGGATACTCTGCATCCACGGGCCGGGCACATATCCCAGACCGTAGGGTGCAGCAGCCCCCCTGTAATTAGGAATATTTTCCGTCATCATCTGTACATACATACCCGAGAGTCCCAGTAACTTTATCTGCTTGGCTCCCGTTGCAGCATCCGAATAGCTGACATCTACTGAGGGATTAGTAACAAAGCTTTCGCCAAGATTACAGCAGGCTGCACGTGTCAGCTCAGCACTGCTGATGATATCTTCATTCATCACGCTGTTTCGCAATTTCATCGTACCGAGTTTCCGGCTTACAATGTTCACCTCACCTAATTCAACACCTTCGTGAAGAACTATATCAAGTTCCTGATTCTTACTGCTGACATGAATTGTGTCATTCTCAAAACCGATAAAGCTAACGACAAGCATATGGCTTTTAGCTGGTTTGGAAATAGAGAACCGGCCCTCTTCGGTAGTTGTCACACCGTTTGTAGTATTCATCCAAAACACATTGGCACCGGGAATGGGTTCTCCGGTGTTGTCTTTTACAATTCCCGTCACCTGTGCCTGTAAAGCATGGAAAGTGAAGAGAGTAAATAATAAAAATACATATTTCATATAAATTAATTCATTTCATGGTGCAAATTTACAAAATAACCTGTGCAACACGGTTGCATGAAAAGTACATTCTGTATTCGTACATTTACAGGCTTCTTTACATTCTGTTTACCAATATCTTATCTGTATAACATATGAGATGAGAAATCAGAACATCCGGATGTTGTTATACAAAACACCCGGATGTTTTAGTACACAACATGGGGATGTTTTCATAAAGAACATGGGGATGTTTTACATTCTGAAACCTAAAGATACAAACACAAGGAATAGTGAAAGCAGTACTATGAAACACTACCAACACGTATACCTTTCTTATATACTTTTGGCTAAATAAGAAGAGTTGAATAAAGAGCCAGATAATACCGCGAACTGACAGGATGCGGAGGGACAGCATAAGATACTTCCTGCCATTTATTAAAAGACGGAAGGAATTGGAAGTCCGGTAACAATTCACAGATAAGTTGTATCACGGGCGCAGCAACAGAGGCTTCGCACGAATGTTTCATCAAATCTACTTTATAGATAGTAGCTGTACAACCTTCGTCTTTACATGATTTATCTGACTGATGATGAGCTTTATTACATTTAGGGCAACCACTGGTGCAGCAAGTCTGCGCAGTTTCGCAACCGACACAGCAGTAATGGACAACAGAGACTCCCACCCCAGCGTAAATAATCAACAGGGAGAGCATAGCAACCAGTATGTATCGAAGTCTTCTCATAAATTCGGAACAAAGATAGGGAGATTTAACCGTTTCAGCACATTATTTTTTTCTTTTTTTTTCTTTTTTATTCGTTAATATGTTCTATATTTGTCGATAGGGAATAGCCTAACAAATGTTGAATTTAAAGAAAAAACCCTTATGAAAAAACAATATGTCAGCCTACTTGCAGTTATACTTGCGGCAAGCGGCTTTTTATTTTCTTGTGGTGACAAGATGAAAAAAGATACCGGTTCACTGGAATTCGATAGCATACAGGTGAACAAGACGGCACATCTCTTTGGAGATACAGCCAAACCAGCCTGCAACCTGCTGATAAACTTTGCCTATCCCTCCAAATCATCTGACGAATTACTGAAAGATACGTTGGATAAATATTTCATTGCTGCTTGTTTCGGCGATAAATACATGGGAGAGAAACCTCAGGAAGTAGTAAAGCAATATACAGAGACATATATCAGTGAGTATCGCCGCGACTTGGAACCTATGTATCTGGAAGATGAAAAAGATAAAGAAAATGAATCATCCGTAGGTGCATGGTACTCTTATTACAAAGGAATCGAAAGCCATGTACAGCTCTATGAAAAGAATTTGCTTGTATATCGTATTAACTACAATGAATATACAGGTGGGGCCCATGGCATCTACATGACTACTTATCTTAACTTCGACCTCGGTCTGATGCGTCCGTTACGTCTGGACGATATTTTTGTTGGAGATTATCAGGAGCCACTGACCGATCTTATCTGGAATCAGCTTATGGCGGATAACGGAGCCAAGACACGTGCCGAACTGGAAGATATGGGCTATGGATCAACAGGCGAAATAGCCGCTACAGAAAACTTCTACCTCAACAAAGACGGAATTACTTTCTACTATAATGTATATGATATCACTCCATACGCAATGGGACCGGTTATAGTATCCCTGCCGTTCCAGATGCTGGAGCATATGCTGGGTAGTAACCCGATTATTGGTGAACTGAAAAATTAAAAATATAACTCATACATTAAACAAAGCAGTGGAAATCATACTAAAATATTTTCCAGACCTTACGGAAGAACAGCGCAGACAATTAGCTGCTCTATACGACCTATACATCGACTGGAATGCTAAAATCAACGTTATTTCGCGTAAAGACATCGAAAACTTGTACGAACATCATGTGTTGCATTCACTGGGTATTGCCAAAGTGATTCAGTTTCGTCCCGGTACCAGCATTATGGACTTGGGTACGGGCGGTGGTTTTCCCGGTATTCCGTTAGCTATACTTTTTCCTGATGTAAAATTTCATCTGGTAGACAGTATCGGAAAAAAGGTGCGCGTAGCTACTGAAGTAGCCAATGCCATCGGGCTGAAAAATGTAACCTTCCGCCATGCACGTGCCGAAGAAGAGAAACAGTTATTCGACTTTGTAGTGAGCCGCGCTGTTATGCCGTTGGCAGATTTAATCAAAATCATCAAAAAGAACATCTCACCCCGGCAACAAAATGCATTGCCAAATGGTTTAATCTGTCTCAAAGGTGGAGAACTTGAACATGAAGCAATGCCGTTCAAGCATAAAACCACCTTACACAGCTTAAGTGAAGATTTTAAGGAAGAATTCTTCCAGACAAAGAAAGTGGTATATGTGACCGTATAAATAGATAGATACGTAACGTCAAATAATCATGAAAATAAAGAGATTTGAATTTAATATGTTTCCCGTAAATTGTTATGTATTATGGGATGAAACAAAAGAAGCAGTTGTCATAGACCCGGGCTGCTTCTATGATGAAGAGAAACAAGCATTGAAAAACTTCATCAACACCAATGGGTTAACAGTGAAACATTTGCTGAATACACACCTGCATCTGGACCACATCTTTGGAAATCCGTTCATGCTGAAAGAGTTCGGTCTTTCAGCAGAAGCCAGCCAAGCGGATGAATACTGGATCGAAGAAGCTCCGAAGCAGAGCCGTATGTTCGGTTTCCAACTACAGGAACCTCCTGTGCCATTGGGGAAATATCTGCATGACGGAGATATAATCACCTTCGGAAATATATCGCTGGAAGCAATTCACGTACCGGGACACTCTCCGGGAAGCCTCGTATATTATTGTAAAGCAGAGAACTGTATGTTCTCCGGAGATGTACTTTTTCAAGGCAGCATCGGACGTGCCGATTTAACGGGAGGCAATTTTGATGAACTAAAAGAACACATCTGTAGCCGTCTGTTCATTCTTCCCAACGAAACTGTGGTTTATCCGGGACACGGAGCACCAACTACCATCGGTATGGAAAAAGCGGAAAATCCGTTCTTCCGATAACTGTTTCGCATACGGAGAATCTACGCCAAGCGATTATACAATCCATATGAGCAACTTAAAAACTAATTAATATGAAAACCGATTCATTCGCCAATCGCCATATAGGTGTTAGCGAAAAAGACATTGAAGTGATGCTCCGCAAGATAGGCGTAAGCACCCTTGATGAACTGATTGATAAAACAATACCGGCCAATATCCGGCTCAAAGAACCATTGGCATTGCCTCCGGCTATGACCGAATATGAATTCAGCAAGCATATTTCCGAACTGGCTGGTCAAAATAAGCTATTCACCACTTATATCGGAATGGGCTGGTATAGTACCATCACCCCTGCCGTAATCCAGAGAAATGTGTTCGAGAACCCTGTATGGTACACCTCTTATACACCTTACCAGGCAGAAGTATCACAAGGACGCCTGGAAGCATTAATGAATTTCCAGACAGCCGTTTGCGATCTTACAGCTATGCCATTAGCTAACTGTTCCTTACTGGACGAAGCCACCGCCGCCGCAGAAGCAGTTACAATGATGTACGGACTGCGCCCACGCGATAAGCAAAAGTCGGGAGCTAATGTTGTATTCGTTGATGAGAACATTTTTCCACAAACGCTGGCTGTGATGAATACACGTGCCATACCGCAAGGCATTGAGCTACGTGTAGGCAAGTATCAGGAATTTGAACCAACTCCGGAAGTATTCGCCTGCATCCTCCAGTATCCCAATTCGGACGGAAGTATTGAAGATTATCGCAGTTTCACTGAAAAGGCACATGAGGCTGATTGTAAAGTAGCTGTAGCTGCCGATCTGTTGAGTCTTGCACTCATCGTGCCTCCGGGTGAATGGGGAGCAGACATTGTATTCGGTACAACGCAAAGACTGGGAACACCGATGTTCTACGGTGGTCCTTCAGCAGCCTATTTCGCTACCCGTGACGAATTTAAACGCAACATGCCGGGACGTATCATTGGCTGGTCAAAAGATAAGTATGGAAAGATGTGTTATCGCATGGCTCTGCAAACCCGTGAGCAACACATCAAACGTGAAAAAGCTACTTCCAACATCTGTACCGCCCAAGCATTACTGGCTACAATGGCAGGATTCTACGCTGTTTATCATGGTCAACAAGGCATTACGGATATTGCATCGCGTATCCACAGTATCAGTGCTTTCCTTGAAAAAGAGATCAGCAAATTGGGATATAAACAGGTGAACAAACATTATTTCGACACGCTCCGTTTCATACTACCCGACAATGTTTCGGCACCGCAAGTACGTACCATCGCACTCAGTAAAGAAGTGAATCTGCGCTATTTCGACAATGGTGACGTTGGTTTCAGCATTGATGAAACCACTGATATTTCTGCTGCCAATATGTTGCTTTCTATCTTCGCTATCGCTGCTGAGAAGGATTATCAAAAGATTACTGAAATCCCCGATGCTGATACACTCTCTAAAGAACTGAAACGCCAGAGTGCATTCCTTACCCACGAAGTATTCAATAAATACCATACGGAAACGGAAATGATGCGCTATATCAAGAGGCTGGACCGCAAAGATATCTCGCTTGCCCAATCTATGATTCCGTTGGGTTCGTGTACAATGAAGCTGAATGCTGCTGCCGAAATGTTACCACTGAGTCGTCCGGACCTTCTGTGTATGCATCCGTTAGTACCCGAGGATCAGGCCGAGGGGTATCGTAAATTAATAGAAAACCTGAGTGATGAACTGAAAATAATTACCGGATTTGCTGGTGTCAGCTTGCAACCGAACTCCGGTGCAGCAGGTGAATATACAGGTCTTCGTGTGATTCGCAGTTACCTCGAAAGTATTGGTCAAGGACACCGTAACAAAATTCTGATACCCGCATCGGCACATGGTACGAATCCTGCATCGGCTATACAGGCAGGCTTCACAACAATCACTTGTGCTTGTGACGAACATGGTAATGTAGAAATGAGTGATCTTCGTGCCAAAGCTGAAGAAAACAAAGAAGAGTTAGCCGCCCTGATGATTACGTACCCGTCTACACACGGCATTTTTGAAACAGAAATCGTAGAGATCTGCGATATCATCCACGCTTGTGGTGCACAAGTGTATATGGACGGTGCAAATATGAATGCTCAGGTAGGACTAACCAACCCAGGCTTTATTGGCGCAGATGTCTGCCATCTGAATCTGCATAAGACCTTTGCATCTCCCCATGGTGGTGGTGGCCCCGGTGTAGGTCCTATTTGTGTAGCCGAGCACCTGATACCATTCCTCCCGGGTCACGGATTGTTTGGTAATCCGATAAATGAAGTATCTGCCGCTCCTTTTGGTAGTGCAGGAATACTACCTATCACATACGGCTATATCCGCATGATGGGCACCGAAGGTTTGACTATGGCAACAAAAGCCGCTATCCTCAATGCCAATTATCTGGCTGCCTGCCTGAAAGACACGTATGGTATCGTATATCGCGGAGCCAATGGTTTCGTAGGACACGAAATGATTCTGGAATGCCGCAAAGTACATGAGGAAACAGGAATCAGCGAGAACGACATCGCAAAACGTCTTATGGATTATGGATATCATGCTCCTACTCTCTCCTTCCCTGTTCACGGAACACTGATGATTGAACCTACAGAAAGTGAAAGTTTGTGGGAACTGGATAATTTTGTAACCGTGATGCAGACGATATGGAAAGAAATCCAGGAAGTGAAAAATGGCGAAGCAAGCGTGGAAGATAACGTACTAATAAATGCTCCGCATCCGGAATACGAGATCGTGAACGACCACTGGGAACACAGCTATACACGTGAAAAAGCTGCCTACCCGATAGAAAGCGTACGTGAAAACAAATTCTGGGTAAATGTGGCACGCGTAGATAATACATTGGGAGACAGAAAGCTGTTGCCAACAAGGTACGGTTCGTTTAGTTGAAAATTGAAAGTTGAAAGTTGAAAATTACTATGCAGCGTGACAGCGCAGCTAATTTTCAACTTTCAACTTTCAACTAAACAACGGTTATCGTTCCCGCCTTTACTTTCTTTTCTTTCATTGGAATAAAAGGATCAGGATATCCTAAGGCTACACAACCGTATACTTTGTGATTTTCGGGGACACCGAGAGAAGTGATAAATTCACGTACTTCGGGGGCATCGCATGTTGTCCCCAGCTGGTTGATCCAGCAAGAACCAATGCCCAGAGAACGGGCAGCAAGAAACATATTTTCAATAGCACAGGCACAATCCATTCCTGCCCACCATTGTGTCGGTTCATTAGAAACAATTACAAGCGTTGGTGCATGATAATAACAGCAATACGTCTGACTATGTCCGCGCTCCTGCAAATGTTTATCCTCACTTTTGGCAAATGCACCTTTGATACGGGCATTTAATTCTTCGAGTTTCTCTGTATTTTGTATAGCTGTGAAATGCCAGGTTTCAAGATGCATACCACTCGGAGCATATGTGGCAGCTTCAAGAATAGTCAGTAAATCTTCTTCAGCTACCTGTTGAGTAGTATAAGCACGCACGCTGCGACGTGCTTTGATATTTTCTAATACTTCATTTGTTTTCATGATGAATAGTGTTTTAATTTTTATTTGTTAGAAATTAAATGATGAATTGGTTACACTGCAATGTATCATACCTCATCACCTTTTAACCAACCCAATCTTCACATTCAACTTAAAGTAATATACCCCATTCTCCCGTTCCAGGAAGCCGTACTTATCTTTATCCACAGATCCTTTCTCTAAACGGGTATTCAGATAGAGAAAATCCTCAAATGTCTTTTTCTCCGCTTTATGATAACAAAGCACTTCTCCGTTTCCATCTATCAGCAAAATTCCTTCCACTGCAGAATCCGTCCCGTTATAAATCTTTGCCGGACGCATCCCCAATGCCAGAGTAAGCAGGAACTGCTTCATTTTAAATTCATAAAAACCATGTTTATTGATCAGTTCATCCTTAATTTTCAACGGATTGATTCGTTTTATCTCCTCCGTTAATTCACTGATACGTGTGATACCATCCAAATGCATAATACGTACCATCTCTGCCAGAACACGCGGAAAGTGCAAATCTATCATCAACAGGTTGCAACGGAATACACGGTCTGCCACATCAGAATACTTTAATACACCGCCCAGACGTTCTATCATCATCATACGCTCTGCCACTTCTGTAGGCGACTCTTCCAATGCATTTATTTTATTCACAGTAGGTACGGCAAACTTAACACCTGTCTGCTCCAATTTCAGATTGGCAGTTCGTCCGCCATCAAGCAAAGGATTCATGGCACTAAGACGTGAACGAACATTGAATCCTGTCAATGGAGCCTCAGGATGCCAAAAGGCAACAGAAAAATCCGTACGATCATCCGTTTTTGCTTCAAGATCAAAAATACCTGCTTCATCCAGGAACTCTTCTACCCCATCAGGAGAGGTCACATCATTTTCTGACGAGGACTTGACTGCATCGAGAATTAATCCAGCCACTGTGGCAAAGTCTTCCCGTGGCATTCGCTTATCCACTGTTTCACTTACAATATGAATTTCCTCTTTCTCAATATAATAGCGGCGCGTACCATCATGCTCTTCGCGCTGTACCATTGCTACAGGCCAGCACTGTGTATCGTCTTTTTTTGCTTGCGGCGTACCCAACGAAACTTTTCCGTCTGCCAGCAAACGGAAAAAAGCATACAGTTCACTCCATTCTCTTTTTGTTGCTTCAAATGCCATATTAAATATATTTGTTTTACAGATTAATCATTTCGGGCAGTTCCTGCCAAGGGATCAACGGACGTTGTATCTCTATCTCTTTCTCCACAGGTGGTAATTTTCCAACACGTGCTATAGCCAGTGGAATACGTGGAGTTATCACAATATACCTCCCTGTCCAGCAACCATCAAACCAGGCCGGATTGCCCCGCTCCCGCTTTATTGGGAAACATTGATTTTCACCCTTACTCCGCATCATAGCCGAACGTCCGGGATCATTGATCCATACATGAGTATCATTTATACCGCGAAGCACCATCCAATGACGGTGACTACCCGGTTGCATCAACCCATGAGACGAACCGCGATGCCTCACATTTATCAGTACGGGAATACCCTGATCAATATATGCCTTCAGCACCCGGTAGTCTTTATTCATAAAATGCTCAGCACTCACCATATGTTCATAATATCGTGTCAACGAATCTATTTCAAAAGAATAATAGCCACCCTGTCCTATGGATGTACGCCGCTTGAAAGGAGCACGTTTTTTCAAAAAATAATTCTTCTGATACTCTACAAGCTTTGCTTCGGCTTCTGCTGCCGAACGGCAACTATCTACGGTCATCCCTTTATAATAATCAAATACCATCAATGAGGATGCCAGCGAGCAATGCGCATAAGGACATCCGCTGATCTTCTGCGAATACCAGGGTAAAGGAATATCGTTGGGAGCCACTTCCTGAGCCTGAACAGAAGGCAAATGGCTTCCAATCAAAAACAAACCGAGATACAGAGCTTTCATTATCACATTTCGTATCATTGTGTGCAAAGATAAGGAAATCTGATAAAACAAATGGTGGACAGAAAAAACTATTTCCAATTCCAAATGTTATATAAATAGAGTTGACTACTTAAAAAATAAAATTATGGATAAAAATGAAAATCTGATTAGTATCACGGAAGTCCCTGCCGGGCCCTACATCATCAAAGGTGAATTTAAGATGATTAACAAAGAAGGGAAAGAGAGTATTTTGCAAGGAACAAACGCTTTGTGTCGTTGCGGCCACTCTAAAAACAAACCATTTTGCGACGGAACACATCGTAAAATAAATTTTGAAAAGGACAACGAATAAGGCTACACAAATGCGTCTTTTATAAACTCCAGTGCGTGTATCAACGGAATATTTACCCGAAGAGACACGCATTCAATTTTTCTGTTCCACCAACGTGTTATTCTTCTTATTCTTCCTCAAGGATACGTGCTGTTTCTACTTTTTCCAAGCGTGCCCGCAAACGAGGCATCATAGAACGACGAATACGAAGCGTCATACTACAATCCATGTCATAGGACTGTCGCAAAATTTCCGGTTCTTCTTCTTTCACAATACGCATCACATCATTCATAAAAGGATATTCAAAAAGCACAGTCACCTCGTCATCTACCGTTTTTTCTACAATGGTAGCCGTGGCAATGGCTTCGGCGGCAGCAGCTTTATAAGCCACAATCAATCCACTTGTTCCCAGCTTGATTCCACCAAAATAACGAACTACAATAATAAGTATATCAGTCAGTTCATTAGAGTTGATCTGTCCCAGAATAGGTTTTCCGGCTGTACCGGAAGGCTCACCGTTGTCATTCGCACGAAAATCTGTCCGTTCATGTCCCAGCATATAGGCATAGCATACATGACGTGCATCGTAATATTTCTTCTGATACGTTTCGAGATGTGTCTTTATTTCTTCGTGTGTACGCACAGGCAAAGCAATAGCAATGAACTTGCTACGCTTTTCGGTATAGATACCTTCGGAGGGTTCAGTAATGGTTTTGTATGTATCTTCCATGCTTTTAGAATTAAAAATGGAAAGTTGAAAATTGAAAATTACTATGCAGCCTATTATGCAGTTAATTTTCAATTTTCAACTCTTCATTTTCAACTAACTAAGTTTATGAATCACCAGCCCCGAACGAAGTTTCGGTTCAAACCAGGTAGTCTTCGGCGGCATGATATTGCCAGTATCAGCAATATCCATCAATTGTTTCATTGAAACAGGATAAAGTGCCAAAGCTACTTTCATTTCACCGCTATCTACACGTTTGCTCAATTCTCCCAGACCACGGATACCACCTACAAAGTCGATACGCTTATCCGAACGAAGGTCTTTAATACCTAAAATTTCATCCAGAATCAAGTTGGAAGAAATAGTAACATCCAATACACCTATCGGATCGTTATCATCATACGTTCCGGTCTTCGCTGTAAGACTGTACCATTTACCATCCAGATAGAGGGCAAAATTATGCAGTGCATTCGGTTTGTAAATCTCCATACCTTTTTCTTCTACAACGAAATTCTTTTCGAGCGCAGTAAGAAACTGTGCAGGAGTCAAACCATTGAGGTCTTTAACCACACGGTTATAATCAATAATAGTCAATTGATTGGCAGGAAAACATACAGCCATGAAATAGTTATACTCTTCATCTCCACGATGATTCGGATTCTGTTTTGCCTTCTCAGCACCTACAAGTGCGGCAGCGGCAGAACGGTGATGTCCGTCAGCAATATAGAGTGCAGGCATTTTAGCAAACTCAGCTGTGACAGAAGCGATATCCTCTGCCTGGTCTATAATCCAGAAAGTATGTCCGAAACCATCACCCGGAGCTATAAAATCGTATACAGGATTCTGAGCAGTATATTTCTTGACGATGGCATCCAGCTTCGCATTATCAGGATATGCAAAGAATACCGGTTCAATGTTGGCATTGTTCACGCGGACATGTTTCATGCGATCTTCTTCTTTGTCGCGACGGGTCAGTTCATGCTTCTTGATAATACCATTCATATAATCAGGAACATAAGCACCCACAACAAGTCCGTATTGTGTCTTACCATTCATTGTCTGAGCATAGATGTAATAGTTTTCTTTATCATCCTGCACCAACCAGCCTTTGTCTTGAAACAGTTTAAAGTTATCGGCAGCTTTGATGTACACCTTCTCGTCATGCTCATCCGTACCTACAGGAAAATCTATTTCAGGCTTAATTATATGATAGAGTGATTTCTCATTTTCACCAGCTTCTGCACGTGCTTCTTCTGAATTAAGTACATCGTAAGGACGCGAGGCAACTTGCTCCACTAATTCTTGTGGAGGACGAATACCTTTAAATGGTTTAATTGTAGCCATAAGTCTTATTACTTATTTACGCGGAATTTTTCGCAACCGTCTTTCAGGAAACCAACGATCTGTTGTGCAGCAGCAATGCCGGCATTGATATTAGCTTCAGCTGTTTGTGCACCCATTTTCTTAGGAGTGGAGAAATAACGTCCGGCAAAAAGTTCGGTGAACTTAGCATTAGCAGCAGGCATAATATCGGTAATATATTTGAAATCGGGACGATCTTCCATCAACTGAATAAGTTCGTCTTCATTGATAACTTCCTTACGTGCAGTATTTACCAAAATAGCTCCTTTGGGCATATCCTTCAACAAAGCATAGTTGATAGAGTTCTTCGTTTCGGCAGTAGCAGGAATATGCAGAGAAACAACATTACAGGTTTTGTAAAGTTCTTCGGCAGAATCAACCGCTTTAACGCCATCTTTCTCGATTACTTCTTTCGGGCAGAATGCGTCATAAGCATAGATTTCCATTCCGAAACCTTTAGCTACACGTGCTACATTGCGACCTACGTTTCCGTAAGCATGAATACCCAGCTTCTTACCCATCAGCTCAGTTCCTGATGTTCCATTATAAAAATTACGGACAGCATATACCAGTAAGCCAAAAACAAGTTCGGCTACCGCGTTGGAATTCTGTCCCGGTGTGTTCATTACACATACCCCGTGTGCAGTTGCAGCAGCAAGGTCTACGTTGTCATAACCGGCTCCGGCGCGTACCACGATTTTCAGTTCTTTGGCAGCATCCAGCACTTCGGCATCTATAATGTCACTGCGTATAATGATTGCATTGGCATCTTTTACTGCATCCAATAATTGTGCCTTCTCTGTATATTTTTCAAGTAAAGCAAGCTCGTATCCGGCTGCTTCGATTTCTTTGCGAATACCGTCCACAGCTACTTTAGCAAACGGTTTATCGGTAGCGATAAGTACTTTCATGATTCGATGTGTATAATTATAAAAAAAAACGATCCACTACAAACTGACACAGAGTTTCATAGAGGGGACTGCTAAAAACAGAAAACTCCGTGAAACTCTGTGATACTCTGTAGTGAGAATATTAATGAAGTTTCTCAAATTCCTGCATGCAGTCAATCAATGCCTGTACGCTTTCTTTAGGCAAAGCATTGTAGCATGATGCGCGGAAACCACCTACAGAACGGTGTCCCTTGATACCTACCATACCTCTTTCAGTAG
>ERZ1108168.290-NODE-290-length-46252-cov-8.472174_pt1 | contig 46252 bp, 33 predicted proteins | sample MGYA00403704_ERZ1108168 | MGnify/ENA primary metagenome ERZ1108168 (study PRJEB35170, sample SAMEA104062421) | human gut metagenome | biome: human gut; feature: human-associated habitat; material: faeces | place: Denmark | collected 2012-06-12 ...
TTTGCGATAATCTGCGTTTCAATGATACGATCATTTAATTAGGATACAGTACTTACGAATAATAGTTTATAGTTAACTTTGCAGCCAGAAAATCAAGCTCTAACAAGAAGGGAGAAAGTTTATGCAAAGGTATCAACAAATTGCATTAAAGTCAACAGTAGTCATCGGATGTATTATCATCATTGGCCTGACAGGGTTGTATCTGAGCCGTAACAAGATTATAAGACACTTGGTTGAGCAACGCCTCCAACAGGTAGAACAGGCATATGAATTGCAAATTCAATATGAAGATATACACCTGAACGGTTTTAATGAAATAGTGTTAAATGATTTTTCTATTGTTCCCAAAGGTCAGGATACCCTTCTCCATTTACAATCAGCAAATATTCGGCTCCGGTTTCAGACCATGATTACTAAAAAGATCGAGATAAATGATATAAAGGTAGATGGTCTATATATCCATTTCATCAAAAAGGACTCCACAGCAAATTATGATTGGCTTTTTATGCAAAGACACCCGAAAGTACAACAGTTGAAGCATGCCAAAAAGGAAGATTACGCACAAAAAGCCAACAGGCTTCTAAATCTGATTTTCGGCTTTCTGCCGCCCAATGGTGAATTAAACCGAGTTTGTATTACAGAGCAAAAGGATAACAATTTCGTCACAATCACTTTCCCCTCACTTCAAATCAATAATAACCATTTCCATTCTGTGATAAAAGTACGTGAAGATACTCTTATCCAGTATTGGATTACTCATGGGGAACTCAACCACCATACACGTACACTACAAATTGAAATGTATCCAAAAGAAGGACAAGCGATTTCACTTCCATCTATTTCCCGACGATTTGATGCAAAGGCTGGCTTTGACACTTTATCTTGCAGCTTAACACAAAGCAATGATAATCGGGTGCTCTCACTCAGTGGCCGGGCAAAAGTCAGCGGGCTGACTATTTATCATAAAGCGCTCTCGCCGGAAATCATCAACTTAAACCAGGGACAGTTATCTTATCAAATCAACATTTCCGGACAAGCCATAGAGTTGGATAGTATGACTACCGTCACATTCAACAAATTAGATTTCCACCCATACGTACGGATAGAAAAACAAGAAGAAAATTGGCATTTCACATCTTCAGTAAACAAAACCTGGTTTCCTGCTGATGATTTATTCAGCTCACTTCCCAAAGAATTATTCAGTAACCTCAAGGGCATCAAAACAAGTGGTAACCTTGCCTATCGCTTTCTCTTGGATATAAATTTCGCTTCACCGGATAGTCTGAAATTTGAGTCAGAACTGAAAGAGAAAGATTTTCGTATATTGGAATATGGAGCTACCAATTTAAGAAAGATGTCCGATGAATTCGAGTATACAGCTTACGAAAATGGTCTGCCGGTACGTACATTTCCTGTCGGCCCCTCTTGGGAACATTTCACCCCATTAAACGAAATATCGCCTCTATTGCAGATGTCAGTTTTACAAAGTGAGGACGGGGCTTTTTACTATCATCGCGGTTTTTTGCCTGATGCGATGCGCGAAGCACTGATACACGATTTAAAAGTAAAACGTTTTGCACGGGGAGGTAGTACAATAAGTATGCAATTGGTCAAGAACGTATTTCTTACCAGAAATAAAAACTTTGCTCGAAAATTGGAAGAAGCCCTTATCGTGTGGTTAATAGAAACACAAAGGCTGACATCCAAAGAACGGATATATGAGGTTTATTTAAACATAGTTGAATGGGGGCCAATGGTATATGGTATACATGAAGCTGCCGCTTTTTACTTTAGTAAACGTCCGTCACAACTGACGACAGAGGAAAGTATTTTTCTGGCTTCCATTATTCCGAAGCCAAAACATTTTCGCAACTCTTTCACTACAGATATGAAACTAAAAGAGAATCTGGAGGAGTATTACCGACTTATCGCCGGACGATTAGCAAAGAAAGGTTTAATAAGTGAATCTGAAGCTGCGGGAATCCAACCGGACATTCAATTGACGGGTCCCGCCAAAGATATAATAAAAGCCTACTCTTCAGAAAAAGAAGAAGAGGAAAATGAGACGGACGACAGCTATGAATAAACAGCTAAAAACAGTTATGCACTTCCCAAACAAATCATAAAACTCCTCTTTCCCTTATTTATATAGAAAAAGAGGAGTTTTTTAATTATCTATTTCCGGAATTACCAATCGTCCCTTTATAATCCCTGATTGATAAGAACTTCCCAATAATTTATCTTCTTGAACTACTTCCCCGTTCAGAAGAGCTGGAAGAAGAACTTCTGCTACTTGAAGATGAACTGGAGGAAGAAGAACTACGTCCGGACTGTCCACTGGAAACCGAACTACGACGACTATTACTTGGGGAAGTCGTTTCCCGGTTAGTTGAAGAACTACTTCTGCGGCTACTGTTTCCAGAGTTTGTACTACTGTGGCTTGTACTGCTATTTACCCTGCTACTGCTACCTGAAGTATTATTATCTCTTCTACTACCTGATGTACTTTCACGATTTGAAGATGAAGAACTACTACCGGGCCGCGTAGTAGGCCGAGAGGTAGAACTTGGCTTCGTTTCAGAATTTCCCGGACGGGTTGACGTCCCCGGAGTAGTACTTGGACGAGTTGTACCGGTACTCGGACGGGTAGTTGTACCGGTGCTCGGACGGGTAGTTGTACCAGTGCTTGGACGGGTAGTCGTGCCAGTGCTCGGACGGGTAGTCGTGCCAGTGCTCGGACGGGTAGTTGTACCAGTGCTTGGACGGGTAGTTGTACCAGTACTTGGACGAGTTCCGGGTCTGGAAGAAGGCCTTGTACTTGTATTCGGACGAATATTCACCGATCCGAAGTCCGAACGACGATTAGTATGGTACACCCGATCATTTCTCACACTATAGTTTCCTCGATAATAACTATGGTTATAGCGCCCACGATAATAACTTACATTATGAAAATGTGTCCGGTAATGTCCTCCGGAATAACTACGATAATGAGGTGGTTTTGGGAAGTAGAAGTGGTTATGGTTCGTATATGTGATATACACACGGAAGTTCCACCCACCTGTATTAGCATATATCGGACGATAAAAATAATCGAGTCCCAGGAACCTACGATACTGTGAGTCACTCAACACCCAACGCAAATCGTCATTACGCACATCCAGATAATTGTAATAATCATCCAGTGCCCATTCGTATCCGCGTATTACATCGTCCATCAAATAGCGAATGGAATAGATAAAATCAAAATTGATTTCATAGACATCATTATACTGTTGCGTATTCAGGTTTAGTTCATACGCCATCTTATCAGTCAGGAAGCGCGTCTCTTTGCGTACCCTGCTATTACTCATAGCCGCCATACTCATACTACTCATGGCAGTTATCCCGATGGCAAATAATAGTATAATCAATCGTTTCATAATCGGTATATTATTTTATATTATTACTTTGGTGATATCTTTTTATAAAGTCATTTACTTCTTTCTTATCCGAACTAAATGTCAGTTTGTCCAGTGCCCGGAAGAAGTTTGCTTTATCAGCAATTCTCGGATATATCTTTATAAGGAATGGTTTCCTTTCGCTATCAAATGTGCAAAACTCCAACAAGCGGATACACTGATCGGTAGTAAAGTAAGAACTCATTAAAGCATTGTCGAGTAAAGCATTGCGGTCGGATTCAAAAGGTTGATTTCTCAATGAATTTATAAACTGTTCAAAGGAGCCATCGCTCATTACCGGTTCCCATGGATTAAAATCGTCCGGTCTATGTCCAGGTCGGTCAGGCCTGTGCCCCGGATGATTTGCACCTTCAATAACAATCTCTTTCACTCTCATGCTTGAACAATAAACACGTTCATCCAGCAATAAGTTTTCTCTGTTAAACTGTTCTCCGCGACGGGCAGCATACACCTGTACACGGTAACTGCCTCCGTTCAGATTGGCAACAAAGCAACTGAATGTAGGTTTACATACCTGTTGTCCATCAATAAACACAACCACTTGTTCCCGAGGACTTTCAATAGAAATACCATTCAGAGAAAAAGCTTTTACTGAAACCACTGCCAGCAGAAAACAAAAACCAAGTATCAATTTACGTATCATATCTTTTCTATTTTATTTTTATCTGTCCGGGTATGGCAATCACTCTCTTTCTCCAGGTAGGATTTCATTTCCGTCACCTTCCCGTCTACAAAATATACCTTAACTACAGACCAACCGGAAAATACGAAGACCCGAAACTCCCACTCCTCCCCTTTGTCATTAAAAGTCCTGTAAGAAGGTGAACCGAGCACATCTGTTACCTGTTCCAGCGTCATCCCTTTACGAATGCTCAGTAACTGTTCGTTTGTAAAGCCTGCTTGAGAAGAGATGCAGCTGCCAAGCAATATCATCATCAACAAGATGCCAAAAGTATGTATCTTTTTCATAATCTGTATTGTTTAAGTGAAACTTTTCTCTTGAAAACATATCTTTTAATGTATATGTGGTACCGGCGCCGGATGTGTGTACACTTCCCGAACAAATGTATTCATGCCTGATACCCTTCCTTCATCAAACGTAATCACGGTAATTTTAGTTTCTCCCCCAATAACAGACAGCCTGTGATACTCCCATTCTTCCACTCCTCTATCAAAACGACGGTAATCCGGTGTACCAAAAATCTTTGAGATCTCCTGCCTGCTCATTCCTTCCTGTACCTTCATGATCTTGTTCATAGAACCGCAACCTGCACTTATCACCAGAAGCAATAACATCAATAAAACATGTATCTTTTTCATACCCTGTACATTTAAGTAATTCAACTTTTGTGTTTTCTTATACCACAAAAATAGGGTGAGGAAACTCCCCACCCTAATGATTATCTATATTCGTGTATAGGGATTCCCCTATCATAATTAGGATTATGCCAACCGGATTCCATCTTCCTCCAGAACGATCAGGCGTTTCTTATATAAGTCGCCAACAGCTTTTTTGAAAGTCTTCTTACTCACCTCAAAGGTTTCATAAATATCTTCTGCTGGGCTTTTATCCGTCAACAAAATTCTGCCTCCTTTATCCTTTATATATTGGAATAATGCTTGTGAGAAATCATCTACTTTCCCGAATCCCGGCTTCTGAAGTATCAAATCTATTTTCCCGTCCTCGCGAACCTGTTTCACATAAGCCTTCAGTTCCATTCCTGTTTTCAAAGGCTGAAATATTTCGCTGTCATAAAGCAAACCACCAAACTTATTCTCAATAATGGCTTTAAATCCAAGATCCGTTTTTTGCCAGATAAGAATATTAACTTCTTCTCCCGGCTGATACGCTGCTTTCTCTTTGGAAAGATAACGATCTACCTTTGCAGAAGCCACAATACGATAACTTTCATCATCGAGATGAGCATGGATAATGTATTTATTGCCTACCTGCATTTTCATCTTCTGTTCACTGAAAGGCACAAACAAGTCTTTCATCAATCCCCAGTTGAGGAATGCGCCAAACTGATTAATCCATGCCACTTCCAGACAAGCAAACTCCCCCACCTGCACCAGTGGAGTCAATGTAGTAGCAATCAGCCTTTCTTCATTATCGAGATAGAGAAATACATTCAATACATCTCCTATTTGACAATTTTCGGGTACATAACGAGTAGGCAGCAAAATTTCACCTTCCTCACCTCCGTCAAGATACATTCCGAAATCGACCTCTTTTACAACCTCAAGCTGGTTGAATTTTCCTAATTCAATGCGCATAATATTTAGTAGTTAGAATTTAGTAGTAAGTAGTCAAGTAGTTGAAATGATTTAGTAACCAAAGTAGCTAACAGCACAATCTACCACTTGCTACTTAACCACTCACTACCAAATCCCTACTACAATTTTCTACAAAGATAGTTCATTTAGCCGACATCTTTCCCACCGGTATAACTTTTCCAAGGCAACCGCGCTAAATTTATGCTCATTATTGTACGAATATGAGCAAAATTGGTACGGTTGTCCTATAACTTTTCATTATCAGCCAGAACTTTTTTCAATGAACATTCTGGCGATTAAGTCGTTATATTTGTAGCGTCAACATAAAAACCGCCTATTCATTTATAAAAAATATAAGATTATGGAATTCTTAACCAACGAGAAATTAACGATTGTAGGAGCTGCCGGAATGATTGGCTCAAATATGGCCCAAACTGCCATGATGATGAAACTTACCCCTAACATCTGCCTGTATGACCCATATGCACCCGCACTGGAAGGTGTGGCCGAAGAGTTATATCACTGTGGATTTGAAAATGTCAACCTCACCTATACTTCTGACATCAAAGAGGCACTGACGGGAGCAGCTTATATCGTTTCATCCGGTGGTGCTGCCCGTAAAGCAGGTATGACACGTGAAGATCTTTTAAAGGGAAATGCAGAGATTGCTGCCCAATTTGGTAAAGACATCCGCCAATACTGCCCTAACGTGAAACATGTGGTAGTAGTGTTCAACCCGGCAGATATTACAGGATTGATCACGTTGCTTTATTCCGGTCTGAAACCCTCACAGGTATCTACACTTGCAGCATTGGATAGCACCCGTCTGCAAAACGAATTGGTAAAGTTCTTCAAAATACCTGCTTCCAAAATACAGAACTGCCGTACATACGGCGGGCATGGCGAACAAATGGCAGTATTTGCATCCACCACTACCGTAGATGGTGATACATTGACCAACTGGATTGGTACTACCCACCTGCCTCAAACAGAATGGGAAGCTATCAAGCAACGCGTTATCCAGGGTGGTAAGCACATCATCGACCTGCGCGGACGTTCTTCTTTCCAAAGTCCGGCCTATCTTTCTATTGAAATGATCGCCGCAGCTATGGGAGGACAACCTTTCCGTTGGCCAGCCGGAACGTATGTATCCGACGGAAAATTCAACCATATCATGATGGCAATGGAAACGTCTATCACGAAAAATGGCGTCAGCTATAAAGAAGTACAGGGTACCCCTACCGAACAGCAAGAACTGGAAAATAGTTATAAACACCTGTGTAAACTGCGTGATGAGGTCATTGAAATGGGAATTATCCCGGCAATAAAAGATTGGCACAGCCTGAACCCTAATATCAAGTAGGCTTATTTTCTCAAAAAGGATTGAATGTCTCTTTTTTACAATCAGAAGAAAAAGCAAAGAAGTATTTTTGCACGTTCTGCATTTATAAAATATCTTTGCTCACAGTATGGAAACATTCAGCCTCATTAAGCCTTGTACCGCACTAACTCCGTTTATCAAGTATTACTGGATATTACGGATTGATATCTCCGCACCCGTCACGGAACGAACCATTCCTGTCGGGTGCGTTCATTTAACTTTCCATCGGGGTAAACAACTGTTTTCGCCTACCACCCGGCAACTACAGCCACAGGCTTTCATCTGCGGACAATCTAATACTTACGTCGATGTGGCCTCTACCGGAAATATTGATATGATCACTGTTGTTTTTCAGCCTTATGCACCGAAACTCTTTTTCCGGTTACCTGTCAGAGAAACATATGGGATGAATGTTTCAATAGAAGATATCGGAGACATCGCATTGGCAGACCTGGCTAAACGAGTCGCAGAGACACCGGATGATACACAATGTATAGAACTAATAGAGCACTTTCTGCTCCAACGCTTCTATTCTTCCGCTGAATATAACATAAAGAGAATTGAGGCTGCCATACAAGAAATAAACCAGTGTCCCCAACCTGCCATTCACAGGCTGGCCCAAACAGCCTGTCTCAGCGACAAGCAGTTTAACAGGGTCTTTCATGAATATGTAGGCACTACACCCAAAGAGTTTATCCGTATTGTCCGTTTACAGCGGGCTTTGTACACATTGCAAACACAGCCGGACATCAATTTTGCCCAACTGGCCTATGAATGCGGATATTACGACCAATCCCATCTTATTAAAGAATTTAAAGTTTTTTCCGGCTACACGCCGGGAGAGTATCTGGCACTTTGTGCACCTTACTCCGATTACTTCTCTACACTCTAAAAGATAGAATGTCCTTTTTTTCCTATCATACGCCGACTGCCGTTCCTACTTTTGCAGTGTCTTTGCAAAGCAAATTAATTAATCATTAAAAAACAGAAGACTATGAGTAAGTTGATTTCATTTTTTGAGATTCCGGCAAGCGACTTCAATCGGGCGGTAAAGTTCTACGAGACAATCTTTGGCATCAAGATGCCGGTAACAGAGTGTGAAACAGAAAAGATGGCATTCTTTGTTGAAGGAGGTGAAGAGCAAAGTGTGGGAGCAATCTCTTATGCAGAAGGATTCAATCCCTCGGAACACGGGGTTCTGATTCACTTCAATTGTGAAAATATAGAGCTTATGACAACAGCAATCACACGTAACGGTGGGAAAATAATCATCCCAAAGACAAAGATCGAAGCCGAAGGACGAGGTTGGTTTGCCGTTTTTGCCGACAGTGAAGGAAATCGCATCGGATTGTATGCCGGGAAATAAGTTTTTTCTATCTTTGCCACATCATCAATTTAAGAAATATCAGTTTGTTTAACTCATGAAGTGGCAAATTTGCAGATAGCTACGCTTCGGATGAAATAATAGAGAGTTATTTATTCATTCCGTGGGGATGACTTTTCAGTCATCCCCCTAACGTGTTATTCGCAATTAAATCATGAATTTTACTTATAAACAAATTTGGCTCATCAACTTTCCTGTAATGATGAGCCTGCTGATGGAACAACTCATCAATCTTACCGACACTATTTTCCTGGGTCATGTGGGCGAAGTCGAATTAGGTGCCTCGGCACTGGCAGGAATGTATTACATCGCAATCTATATGCTCGGCTTCGGCTTCAGTCTGGGACTGCAAGTGATGATTGCACGAAGAAACGGAGAAGGGAATCTCCAGAAAACAGGGGAAACATTCTGGCAGGGAATGTTCTTTCTGATCACGCTGTCGATACTGACGTTCACATTCTCCAAACTCTTTTCCCCGACACTGCTACGAACAGTGATTTCGTCAGACCAGATTTATCTGGCCGTAATCCAATACATAAGCTGGCGGGACTATAGTTTTTTATCCGTATTTCCTATACTGGCATACAGGGCATTTTATGTAGGGACTACAAAAACAAGAGTGTTGACAATTAACTCCATTCTGTTAGTGACAACGAATACACTGCTCAACTATCTGCTCATCTTCGGCGTAGGTGGATTCCCGCGTCTTGGAATAGCAGGAGCTGCTATAGCCTCATCGATAGCAGAAGCGGTAGCACTGATCTATCTGGTGACATATACATACTTTAAGGTGGATAAAAAGAAATATGGCTGGAGATGTTCGTTCAATTTCCCGTTACTCAGACAGCTGTTTCAGCTTTCAAGCTGGACGATGATCCGGTCGTTCTTCTGTATAGCTCCGTGGTTTCTGTTTTTCATAGCCATCGAACATTTAGGAGAAAGGCAACTCGCAGCAGGAAATGTTGTAAGAAGTGTCTCAGTAATCCTGTTCGTTATTGTCAACTCATTCGCCACAACCGGGATCTCGCTGGTCAGCAATCTGATCGGAGCAGGACAAACGGAAAGTGTAATGCCGGTATGCTGGAAAACGGTAAAACTGAGTTATGCGGTAGGAACTCCGTTTATACTAATAGCAATACTGATGTCCAATCAGATTTTAGGGATTTATACAAACAGTAAAGAAGTGGTTGAAACAGCCATCCCACCATTCCTGCTGATGCTATCTACCTATTTTCTTGCTACGCCAGCCTATACATATTGCAACGCAATCATTGGAACCGGAAAGACAAAAACGGCCTTTGTTTTCCAAATGATAACAATTACCGTTTATCTCGGATATCTGTATGGATTAACTTCCTGTGAGTTACCATTAGTGATTTACTGGACGGCGGAACAATTGTATGTACTATTACTATTAGGATTGGCCTTGAATTATTTGAAAAAAGGAAGCTGGAAACGATAAATGTTTCAAAGCAAGTATCTAAGAACATTATCCTATACAATAAAGGCATAGTCTGCATGCAGGTCATATATCTACTGCATGCAGGCTACGCCTATACTGATTATCCCCCCTGTTACTACTTATGTGCCGGCGTAGCCATAGGGGTACTTTTATCTTTACTTTCAGCCACCTCTACCAGATAAACTCCAACACAGATAAAGAGAATTGCAAAAGTCTGAGTCCAGCTAAAACGATCTTGTCCTAAAATCAAAGAAGCAATAGTAGCCACAATCAATATCAAATAACCATAAATGGCAACCACCGTCGTTTTCAGATATTTCAAACCGATAGGCAACAGCATGTAACTGATTGTGGTAGGGAATATTAGTACAAACATCAATACGGCAAACGGTAACCAATGGAAAGGTAACGAAAATACAGGAGCATCGAACCCTGTAATCATCGATACAATAAGACCGGATACTGCCGAACCGCTAAAAGTATATTTCAGCATTGTAATAGGACCTACAGCAGAAAGAATGCGTTTACTCATCACCAGATAAATGGCATAAACCACAGAACTGGACAGACACAACATATTGCCGACAAAAGCGTCCGAAGCAAGATCATCACTCCGTTGCGTGAGAATACAAACCAATGCACCGACAAGAGCTATGGATATGCCTACTATTTTCGAACCGGTTGCCTTCTCGTGATAAAAGAAAATCATAATGAGAAACACCCAGATAGGCTGAAGACTCGTGAAAATGGAACTTGACACAGGAGTCGTTTTACTAAGACCAATCAGATAAAGAAACATAAAGCCATAGAGCCCTAATGCTCCCAATAAGAATAATAACCATTTATCCTTACGGGAGGTCTTTTCTTCGGGTGGAGCAAACCAGCCAATAATCCAGAAAGCGACCGCAGCAAAGGTACAGCGGATTGTAGCTCCGGTAAGCGGGCTCATCCACAAAGGAAGTAGATATTTAAGGGCATTCATATTTAACCCACTGAATACTTTCGATATAGCCATGTATAGATTGGCTTCCAGTTTCTTATTCTTCATACTTATTATTTTAGGTGCTTGTGCTTCCCGCACAGGGAGGCCCGGCAAGCGATGTTAGTTATTATATCGTTTTACGCTAAATGTTGTCTGGCATTACTATCTATCTCTTTCTCCGGTATCGATAAAGCCCTATCTCGTAGAGTAACGTAGGAAGCCTCGGTATGTAATGTTGTTTTAGATGTACATGTAAAGCAGTACAACATGTGCATGTGGGACAGTACGACATGTGCATCTCATGCAGCTTTACATGTACATGTAAAACAAAACTGTGCACCGGGAAAAGGAACACTCCTTTCTGAGAAAAACAAAGTACAACACCGGGCAAAGGGGGCGATACCGTTTAGGGGTACTTCCGCTACCGAAAAGATATGCCCATAATCTTCGTTACGAATCAGTTCACCACAGAGGACACAGAGGGCACAGAGATATTATTTTCTCTGATGAGACGCGGATGAACGCAGATTAAAAAACTATAGTTCTTTATTTTATCGTTATTTCCCTTTGCGAGAATCTGCGTTCACCTGCGTTTCAATGAAGATTTAAAACTCTGCGCCCTCTGTGTACTCTGTGGTAAAATACCATACGGTTTTAAGCTATTTCAAACCATCATCAAACAGGAACGTATTCCGCTTACGATAGGCCCATATTAGTACTACAATCGTTATAACAAGATTAAATACAAACGCAAACTGCTGAGATTTAACATGAAATACTGTTGACTGAAAGAAATCTATAATAAACGGACAAAGCAAAATTGCCAGATAATTCATCATCATCACAAAAGCCAGTGCCAGCGTTGCTTTCTTCGGAATAGCAGTATGAGTGGTTTTATCATATATAACAGGTTGTATCACCCCATATCCTAACCCTACAAGAATACATCCCGGAGCTATCACCCACTCTTTGGGTGATAACCAGATAAGTGCCAGTCCAACGGCGATGCACAATAAACTGTAAAACTTCGTCTTCTCACGAAAAAGTCCCACTATCTGATTCAAAAAGAAACCCGGAGCCATAATAGCCAGAAAGAACAGCGAAATCATAATACCGGAATTACCACTTGAAAAATGATATTCCTCCATCAGGAAAGGAAGATTAAAAGTAACAATAAGCACTAAATAAGTAGCAAGCCCATAGAACAGCATCACCTGCAAAAGATATTTCACATTTATACCCCGCTTATATTTTGCTACTTCAGGATCAACCGGCGCATCAGCCTCCTTCTCTTCCGTATTAGTTATTGAAGCAGCCCCTTCCTCACTGATCATACTACGCTTGAGATAAACGGACAGCACCAACGAAACCAATGGAAGCAGGTATACCACAAATGGCAAATGCCAATTCACCTCTGCCAGATAACCGGTGACAGCTGTAGCTATCACTAACGTAAAATTCGTAATAGCAGAACTAAATCCGAACTGCTTTACCCGATAAGGACCTGTGAAATATTTAGAAATAAGCCCCGTGCTAAGGGGGATAATCATTCCCGAACCTACCCCAAGCATGGCACTGATAGCAATAAGTTGCCACATCTCACTGGCAAGCAGATAAAGAATACCACTCAGGGCAAAAATAGCAAGCCCCACTTGCAGCAAACGAATAAAATTTACGCGCTCCGTCAGTTTTCCCGCCAGAATAATAAAAGGAATGATCAGCAAAGAAGGCAAAGATGAAAGCATCTGAACATCAAGCTCCGTGGAATGAGGAAAGATGACAGACAATTTTCCAAGGATAGGGCTAACGGCCAAGCCAGGTAGAGCATTCAGAGCAGATATAGACCAAATGCCGATAAGGGTGATAAGGGGAATGGTGCCCCGTCCTGTTTGTATTCTCATATTCTCTTTAATATTTGGGGTTTAGATTTGACAACAACAACGCATCCCCCCAGAAAGTTCAGTGCTTCCCGCACGGGGAGATTCGCCAGGCGGTGCTTCCCGCACGGGGAGGTTCGGCAGGCGATGGTTAATTGAAACGCAGATTGCCGCAAAGGAAAACAAAAATAAGAGAAAGAATTACCGGATTTTAATCTGCGATAATTTGCGTTAATCTGTGTTTCATCAGAGATTTAAAACTCCGTGTTCTCAGTGTCCTCTGTGGTGAATTTACCTCATTATTCATTCTTTATACAGTTAGAGCATCTCCTGCCGAAACTTCCCCGTACAGGAAGCACGAAGCACAATAAACGCAAAATAATGTAAAATGGCTAAACTTTAAAAACCCCGTACTGTTGTTGTGGAAAATTCGACGGGGAAACTCCCCATCGCCTAAACCTAACTAAAAACAATAGCAAAATGGAAGATTTAAATTTCAGAAAAGGTGATGCCAAGACCGATGTATTTGGTTCAAACAGAATGTTACAACCCTCTCCGGTAGAGAAAATCCCCGACGGCCCTACAACTCCTGAGATTGCCTATCAGATGGTGAAAGATGAAACTTTTGCACAGACTCAGCCCCGATTGAACCTGGCTACTTTCGTCACCACTTATATGGATGAGTATGCCACTAAGCTGATGAACGAAGCAATCAACATCAACTATATTGATGAAACAGAATATCCGCGTATCGCCGTCATGAACGGAAAATGTATCAACATCATGGCCAACTTGTGGAATACTCCTGAAAAAGAGGACTGGAAAACAGGTGCGTTGGCTATCGGTTCTTCCGAAGCTTGTATGCTTGGTGGTGTTGCCGCATGGTTGCGTTGGCGCAAAAAACGTCAGGCACAAGGAAAACCGGTAGACAAACCAAACTTCGTTATCTCAACCGGATTCCAGGTAGTATGGGAAAAATTCGCTCAGCTATGGCAGATTGAAATGCGTGAAGTACCTTTGACACTGGAAAAAACAACCCTCGATCCGGAAGAAGCACTGAAAATGTGTGACGAGAACACCATCTGTATCGTCCCTATCCAAGGCGTTACATGGACAGGACTGAATGACGACGTAGAAGCTCTTGACAAAGCACTCGATGCTTACAATGCCAAGACCGGATATGACATTCCTATCCACGTAGATGCCGCCAGTGGTGGTTTTATCCTTCCATTCCTGTATCCTGAAGTAAAATGGGACTTCCGTTTGAAATGGGTACTTTCTATCAGTACTTCCGGTCATAAATTCGGTTTGGTTTATCCGGGTCTTGGTTGGGTTTGCTGGAAAGGCAAAGAATATCTTCCCGAAGAAATGTCTTTCAGTGTTAACTACTTAGGTGCAAACATCACACAGGTAGGTTTGAACTTCTCCCGTCCTGCTGCTCAGATTTTAGGACAGTACTATCAATTTATCCGTCTGGGATTCCAGGGATACAAAGAAGTGCAATACAACTCACTGACCATTGCGAAATACCTCCATAGCGAAATAGCCAAGATGATGCCATTCGTGAACTACTCAGAAGATGTAGTGAACCCACTGTTCATCTGGTACATGAAACCGGAATACGCAAAAGATGCTAAGTGGACACTGTATGATTTGCAGGATAAGCTGGCTCAGAGTGGCTGGATGGTACCGGCCTACACATTGCCTACTAAGTTGGAGAATTACGTCGTTATGCGTATCGTTGTCCGTCAGGGATTCAGCCGAGACATGGCCGACATGTTGTTGGGCGATATCAAAAATGCAATTACCGAACTGGAAAAACTTGAATATCCTACTACTACCCGCATTGCTCAAGACAAGAACCTGCCCGTAGCAACAAAGGTATTCAACCATACCGGTAAACCACAAAGTAAATAAAGACATTTACGATTAGACGATGTAATAATTGACGATTAGACGATTGACAATGTACGATTGAAGAATCTCCGGAAATCACAATGAGAGTAATTTCAATTGTAAATCGTAAATTATTCAAATCGTCTAATCGTAAATTCTTCAATTGTCTAATCGTAAATCATAAAGCTTTTTATTTTATGAATAAGATTTCTATATCCCAAATAAAAGAAGTGGTACAGCAAGCCTACGAGCAGGTGAAAGGAAATACAGACGGAAAGAATGCCGATTATATACCTTATCTGGCCAATATCGACAAGAACCTGTTCGGTATTAGCATCTGCCTGCTGAATGGCCAAAAGATTACCGTCGGTGATTACAATTACCGTTTCGGTATCGAATCAGTATCCAAAGTTCACACTGCCATTCTGATTCTTCGTCAATATGGAGCTCAGAAAGTGTTGGACATGATTGGTGCTGATGCAACCGGACTACCATTCAACTCTATCATCGCCATCCTTCTGGAAAACGATCATCCTTCTACTCCATTGGTAAACGCCGGAGCAATCTCCGCCTGCTCCATGGTGCAACCGGTAGGTGATGCTACTCAGAAGTGGAATGCAATTGTGGAGAATATAACAGACCTTTGTGGTTCGGCTCCTCAATTAATTGACGAGTTATACAAGTCCGAATCTGCAACGAACTTCAACAACCGCTCTATTGCATGGTTATTGAAGAATTACAATCGCATCTATGATGATCCCGAAATGTCACTCGACCTGTATACACGCCAGTGTTCACTGGGAGTTACAGCAGAAATGCTGTCTGTTGCTGCCGGTACGGTGGCCAACAGCGGTGTGAATCCTGTGACTAAAAAACAAGTACTCGATGCCAGTCTGGCTCCGAAAATTACCTCTATGATTGCTTCCGTAGGTTTCTACGAACATACGGGCGACTGGATGTATACTTCCGGTATTCCAGCAAAGACCGGTGTAGGCGGTGGCGTCATGGGTGTATTCCCAGGCGTAATGGGTATTTCCGCATTTGCTCCTCCTCTTGATGGTTCGGGCAACTCCGTAAAGGCACAATTAGCTATCAAATATATAATGAATAAGCTGGGGTTGAATGTGTTCAACGGCGAGCAAGTTACTGTAGTTGAATAAAAGTTCTGTCCTTTTTTTGTAGGGGTTACTGCCTGTATAGGTAGTAGCCCCTTTTCTTTGAAGGAAATAATCCTCAAGATTCAGCTGTATTATCAGATCCAACGGATTGTGGTGCGGTTACTACTTTTCCATTATCTTCCATCTGCTGATAATACTCTTCTTTCTCCTTATTCTTTTTCTGGATGAGACTTGTGACGTATACAGTGAATATAGGAAACATCATCATACCCAATGCCGCCAGTAATACGGAGAGTACCCGTCCGGTAGCCGTTACCGCTATAATGTTGGACCCAACTGTAGTTACATCCATAAATGCCCACCAGAGCGCATCACCATAACCCGTTACCAGTGGGTTTACTTTATGCTCCATCACAAAAAAAGCCAGGCTGGCAAAATAAACCGTAGCCAGCAACATCGTCAGATAGGAGACAAAAAGGCTGGATGCTTTATTGTAAGTCAGCCATCCCACAACAATCGCCATTGCATATCCGCCACGTACCAAAGGAATAAAACGAAGCATATAAGTAATTTCAGGTGAGAAGGTCCACCCCATATAAGCTATAATATTCTGATAAGGAATAGCTACCAGCAAGAAGAGGAAATGGGTACTAAAATAGCGCAATTTATCTTTGGCAAGAAAGAGTTCGAGAATGAAATCGAACAGAAACAAGATACATATCCACAACTGCACCTTCATATACAGTGATTGGGTATAAAAAGGGATACCTTTGAACGTATCCACAGAGATACTGATGACTAGAAAAAGAGATAATAATAGTATAATGACATGCAAAATGCCATATATTCCCCTTCTTCGCAACGCAAAATCGGAAAGTGCTGTCTTCATATAAATGCTATTTTTTTAGGTGATTATACATCTTTATTATACAAGTATAGGAAACAACACAAGTACAAGCTTTGTTTACTGGCCCGTGTATGTTAATTAACCAAGTTTGACAGTCTCCTCCGAAAACATCTCTCCCTGAATGTTGTTATAAAACAGACTTAAAAATATTTTTCACTTATAAAACCTTAACTTATGGCAAATATTAAACAAGTAGCAAAACTGGGGGTATTCACCCTGGCTATTATGAATGTAACGGCAGTCGTCTCCCTGCGTGGACTTCCTGCTGAGGCCGTATATGGTATGAGCTCGGCCTTTTACTATCTTTTCGCAGCCATCGTTTTTTTAATCCCGACTTCACTCGTTGCAGCCGAACTGGCTGCCATGTTTCAGGATAAACAAGGTGGTGTATTCCGCTGGGTAGGCGAGGCCTACGGCAAAAAATTCGGTTTCCTGGCCATTTGGGTACAATGGATTGAAAGTACAATCTGGTATCCTACCGTTTTGACATTCGGTGCCGTTTCCATCGCTTTCATCGGAATGAACGATACCCACGACATGTCACTGGCAAGCAACAAATACTACACACTGGCCGTTGTGCTTATCATCTACTGGCTTGCTACCTTCATCTCCCTCAAAGGTATGGGATGGGTAGGTAAAGTTGCCAAAGTCGGCGGTATGGTTGGAACCATCATCCCGGCAGCCCTATTGATTATTCTGGGCATTGTTTATCTGGCAACCGGAGGAGTATCCAACCTCGATTTCCATAGTAGTTTCTTCCCCGACTTTACTAAATTTGATAACGTAGTGCTCGCAGCAAGTATCTTCCTCTTTTATGCCGGTATGGAAATGGGCGGTATCCACGTAAAAGATGTAGAAAACCCCTCTAAGAATTATCCGAAAGCCGTATTTATCGGTGCATTGATTACAGTACTGATTTTCGTGTTAGGAACTTTTGCACTGGGTGTTATCATACCGGCCAAAGATATCAGCCTGACACAAAGCTTACTGGTAGGTTTCGATAATTACTTCAGATATATCCATGCTTCCTGGTTGTCACCGATCATCGCTATTGCATTGGCATTCGGTGTACTTGCAGGTGTACTGACCTGGGTTGCAGGTCCGTCAAAAGGTATCTTTGCCGTAGGTAAGGCCGGCTATATGCCTCCTTTCTTCCAGAAAACCAATAAGATGGGTGTACAGAAAAACATCCTGTTCGTACAAGGTATCGCTGTTACAGTACTGAGCCTTCTCTTCGTTGTTATGCCTTCTGTACAAAGTTTCTATCAGATTCTGTCTCAGTTGACAGTTATACTTTATCTGGTCATGTATCTGCTTATGTTCTCTGGCGCTATCTATCTGCGTTACAATATGAAGAAAGCCAACCGTCCGTTCCGTATCGGTAAAAAAGGAAATGGCCTGATGTGGTTTGTGGGTGGCCTCGGTTTCTGTGGTTCATTGCTCGCATTTATATTGAGCTTTATCCCACCCAGCCAGATTTCTACAGGTAGCAATACCGTATGGTTCACCGTTCTTATTGTAGGTGCAATCGTCGTAGTTATAGCTCCGTTCATTATCTACGCTTCAAAGAAACCGTCATGGGTTGACCCGAATACCAGCTTCGAACCTTTCCACTGGGAAGAACAGGCTAAACCGGAAGTAGCAACAGCTACGGCAACAACAACCGCCGCCACTGCAACTACCGCAACAGCTAAACCTGCTCCGGCATCCGGTACAGCAACACCGACTTCCGGCACTGCTGCAAATGACGAAAGTACTCCTAAAACTTAAAAGGATATTTGTATAATGAATGAGGGATATACCGGGAATTATTTCCGGTATATCCCTCATTCATTTATCTATAAACAGGAAAGCTGTCTTCTGTTACCGGGATACGATACGAAGAACTTAGCCTACCTAGTGCCTGTATCCTCTGAAAGTAGGAAAAGAAGCAAATGTTATCAGATTCAAGATTCTGAAGTCAATGGCAAAACAAACCAGAAAGTAGATCCTTCACCCTGCTGTGACCGGACTCCTATTTTACCACCTAATTTCTCTACTACAGTTTGTGAAAGCGTCAATCCCAATCCGGTTCCCGGGACCTCCCGATCCAGCTTGGTAAAACGGCTGAATATCTTACTCTGTTCTTCAGAAGAAATTCCAATTCCGGAATCCCGTACGTAACAATACAGTTCTTTTCCATCTCTCACCCGACAACCAAAACAAATCTCTCCCTTTTGGGTAAACTTCATTGCATTTGTCAACAGATTCATAAATACCTGCATAATACGCTGCCGCTCTGAATATATGGTCAGTTCTGCCAGATCAGCCTCACACACCAACATAACTTCGGGCTTCTCTACCAGCCGGATATTAAATAAAGCATATAATTCTCTTAACAGATCATTAGCATTAAATTCCGAATAATGAAAATCAAAACTCCCGGCTTCAATCTGCGAAAGATCAAGAATATCGGAAATCAACTGCAACAAACGGTCACTATTCTGATTAATGATATCAGTATACATATTCTTTTCTTCCTCACTTGATGCTGTAGCCAGTAAACTGGAAAAGCCTACAATAGCATTCATCGGCGTACGGATCTCATGGCTCATATTGGCAATAAATGCGTTCTTTAACTTATCACATGAGCGCGAATTCTCCTGTTCGAGCTGCAACAACCGTTGTGTATTCCTGAGTTCACTGATATCATAAACAGTCAATAACATCAGTTCTTCATCATTTGTATTCAAATAATTTCCTGATACATGTACGTCACATGGAGTAATCTGCTTATTATTCTGACTCACTATCTGCATAGATGCCTCAAAGCGATCAAAACTCTCCCTTTTATAAAAAGCTCTGCCAATAGCAACCCGCACTCCACAAACCTTACAACATGCATGGGTACCACATTCCCCCGATTCTACTGCATTCTTACAGTGAAGCAAATCTCCCACCCGCTTTATACTTTTATCTTCTTCGATATCATTCAGCGAGTAATAGTTTGTCTTCTGTACAACAAAATCCTTACCTATCAGTAAAAGATAAGCGTTCACATTCCGGAAAATCAAATCTTCTTTCTGCCGTTCTCTACTGTTTTCTCTCTCTCTCCGACAGGCTTTTTTCTGTCCTTGCTGATATTTGACTGTAATAAAGATACCATAAACTAAAAAAAATCCGGCAGTAATATAAGGTATTAGCATGTTATGTTTGCAATGTCTGTTTATTATAATCTTGTCTTATTTGAGCGTAAAAATATAAAATATCTCAATCCTTTTTTATTTTGCAGGATATTTATTTGCAGTACCCTAAAACAAAATAGTCAGAAATGTAAAAAACCTGCATTTTTTTCTTGAAGTTATTGCAGTATTAAAAAATATACCTATCTTTGCACCCGCAAACAAGAAAGGTGCCATAGCTCAGTTGGTAGAGCAAAGGACTGAAAATCCTTGTGTCCCCGGTTCGATTCCTGGTGGCACCACTTCTTAAGCAATCGGAATGTAGCGCAGTTGGTAGCGCACTACGTTCGGGACGTAGGGGTCGGGCGTTCGAGTCGCCTCATTCCGACTAATTAGTAGATAAGCCACTCTTTATGAGTGGCTTATCTGTTTTTAGGAAAAATTATCAGAAGTACATTGGGATGGCTATCAAAAGCAGTTAGCTTCGCTTCACAAAACAAAACATCCGAACATGCATATGTGCATATCCGGATGTCCGTACTAAACTAACAATCAACTTTAAAATGCTTTGCGATAGAGTGCTTCAATATCTTCTACAGAAGTAGGACGTGGATTCCCCCCCGTACATACATCATTAAAAGCCGCTACGGCTAAAGCCGGGATATCTTCTTCTTTCACATTGATTTCATGCAATTTCTGAGGGATATTGATACTAAGAGAAAGGGCTTTTACAGCTTCAATAGCAGCTTTTACGCCCTCCGCTTCGGTCATACCTTCCGTATCTACCCCCATCGCTTCTGCAATCCGGATATATTTTGGTGCTGCCGGAGATTCTGCGTTATATTCCATTACATAAGGTAAAAGCAAAGCGTTGGCTACACCATGCGGAGTGTCATAAAAAGCGCCTAACGGATGAGCCATAGAGTGAACAATACCCAGACCTACATTAGAAAATCCCATACCGGCAATATATTGTGCCTGCGACATAGCCTCACGGGCGGCAGTATCTTTTCCGTTATCTACGGCAGCTTTCAGATTCTGAGCAATCATTTCAATAGCTTTCAGCTCAAACATATCACTCATTGCCCAAGCCCCCGGAGTAATATAACTTTCAATAGCATGAGTCAATGCATCCATTCCGGTAGCAGCTGTCAACCCCTTCGGCATAGAGTACATCAATTCCGGGTCAACAATGGCAACAGCGGGAATGTCATTAGGATCAACACATACCATCTTCTTTTTGGCTTCTTCATCGATAATCACATAATTAATGGTTACCTCAGCAGCCGTTCCGGCAGTGGTAGGCAATGCAAAGGTAGGCACAGCCTTGTGTTTTGTGTCGGCAACACCTTCCAGAGATTTTACATCGGCAAACTCCGGATTATTCACCACAATACCAATACCTTTAGCAGTATCAATAGAAGAGCCACCACCCAGAGCTACAATAAAGTCGGCTCCGGAAGCCTTATAAGCCTTCACACCATTCTGCACATTGGCAATAGTCGGGTTTGCTTTAACGTCACTGTAGAGTTCATAAGGAATGTTGTTAGCTTCAAACACTTTGATAACCTCAGCAGCCACACCAAATTTAATAAGATCTTTGTCTGTGACAAAGAAAGCTTTTCTGAATCCACGACGGGCAGCCTCTACAGCGATCACACTGCGGCAGCCGGCTCCGAAATAGGATGTTTCATTTAATACAATACGGTTCATAATTTCATTTTATTTTTGTAAGGTGATTCCCATTATTCCGATGACAACATCGTTTGACAACGTCTCCAGCGTCAGGCTCTTTAACTCTTTATGCGGATCGAGCAACATATCAAGTAGTACTCCGGCACCTCCGTCGATAGGCCGGCCGTAAACTCCTGTAATATTCAAGTCCTTTTCAAAATTATTACTAACCAGTCCCGATTTGAAATGCAAACGATACGGACGAGGCGTTTGAAGACAAAAAGCAATCCCGTCTACATAGAAGTCCTGTTCGATAGGACACCAGTTGTCCGGATTTATAAGCTCCAACACTTCTGAAGTGCCATCTGCATAATGTACACGAATAACACCATTGGCAATGTGGCACTGCATATGATTGGTACTTCCTGCCAATAGCAAATAGGCGTGGGATGCTTTTCCGGTGAGCGGTATAGTCAGACTATCAGGATAATTGTCCCATAAAGAGGTAAAGGCGATATTCTTTCCTTCGGCAGGCGTACGAAAAGGAACCCCCAAACTGGTAGATAACAATCCGTCACGAACCTGCGCCCGCATACCTGAGTCATCAATATCAGCAGTCAGTGTAGGATGGCACCACTCACCTATCCCCTGTTTGGGAAGTTGTAAGGTAGTATAAGGAGAACGTGGCGAAAGATATTCATTCCGATATATATCTGTAACCGATGCATTGAATACCATCTCCATGTTAACCGGTTCACAAACCCCAGTCTTCACCCGGGTAAATGAAGGTACAACCGATACATCCTCTTGCTTTATATTCACATCAACAGGTTGCCACCATTGCATCTGCCCTTGTTGTACATGTACAAAGAATGTATGATGTCCCGACTGACCGGATACTTTTCCTTTCAATACACTCTTATCAATAGAAGACGTTGTAAATACTCCCTGCGGATCATACAGTTTATCAAAAACAACTCCTTTCAAAGCAGGTAAAGCCAAGTCCTGGTCGGGAAGCAGTTCTGACCTACCTTCGAAAATAGAACAAAGGGTATCTCCTCCCCAAACAATCTCAATGACTGCATTCCGAACAGTTGCAGGAGTCGTCACAGCTATCACCGGATGTCCGGAAGCTGCTTCTATAAACTCCCATTTAACAGATAGTCCGTTTACCTTTACGGATTCTATATTCTCCCAAGGGGCATTCACCTGTAAAGTTACCGCCAACGGAGTTGCAAAATGTTGCTCAATCTTATAAATATCCTTCGTCCCCTTACGCCGGAAGCTGTAAGCAATATCCGGAGTAGAGAGAGCTGCCTTCTCCCAATCCATAGGAAAACCGGGACGGATCAAAATCCGCCCATTCATTGCATCAGGCAAGATGCCAAACAAGCCTTGAATCAGCAAGCGGGAAGCAACTCCAATCGGATCACCGAAATCGCGGTAACACTCTCCACGTGCAGCATCATAAAAGCTGATCTGTCCGAAATTGCCGGGACTATCTCCCAAATACATACCATCAAGTACGGAACTCTTCATCAGTTTATATCCCGCTTCGGCACGGCCCGCCTGAAAATAAGCCAATGCAGTATGCATTACCTCAGCAAAAGCCACATTGTTAATGCTCCATGAATAAGGCAACCAATTTGTGGTCGAAACCGTTGCATACCCTTCGTCGTTCAATCCTTCGCCACAAACCGGTATATGAGGGATTTCCGTATCTACATAACGTGTCGCCTGGTAAGCCTGAAAAGGATCTGCCACCTCACTGTCGAGTGCATGATAGATGGTCCATACCCCCGCAGACTGATGCAAACGGCGATGTCCCATGAAATCCTGATATTCGGCCCAATGACCTTTATCAGATAACCAGAGGCGATCATTGAGGGCTTTCAGTATTTTCTCTGCTTCGGCACGGTAAGGTGCAGGATTCTCTCCTATCTTCTCTGCGATAAGGGCAGCCAGTTTATTAGCCCTGTAATTGTAGGCTGATGAATGAGTGACAGCACCACTATTATAGTACAGCGCATCGCTGGCCCAAATACAGGCATATGCATCATAAAGCCCGTCATTATCGGGATCGTAATTCAGTTTTTCCCACGCCAGATGACGAACAAGTACCGGCCACATCTGGCGGGCGTATGCAACATCTCCTGTCCAATTAAAGTGCCAGAGGAGTTCATCAATATAGCAAAGATTCATGTCATAGTGATGCATCTGATCGTTCTTGCGGGGATTGCGACAAATATATCCATTACTATATTGAGGAGTTCCCCAACGCTTTTCAGACCGTGCCAAATTCAGTACAGAATCCTGAGCCGGATGAGGGATCGTATTCGGGACTTCAGTTACCTGACTGGCAGCATACGCATCGAAGTGCGTCCGGGCACGATCATGCCAGCCAAGCACGTCTCCGGTATAAGCAGCACGCCAGCCACTAAGTGGCATACGCCATCCCACGGCACCGTGCAGCCATACTTCACCATCCCAGATACCATCGGCAGCTACGGCAAGCGCTCCTCCCAATGTATTAAGATAGGCATCTGGTGTTTCCACATGAATACGGGAAGCCAGTGTAGCACGTGCCTGTTCGGCGACATCATACAAGCGATTGCCCTCTTTCTTATCCAGTAGTTGCAGAGAAAAGTCTTCAAATAATAAATAACTCGTACCATTCTTCAAACGGATATCATGACACTGCATCTGTTGAGGATCGGCAGGTGCCTCAAAGCTATCTGCCGGATCGGCTCCCATGTCCCCATTACGGTTCAACCGCCGTGCTTTTATCTCAGAAATAAGGACGGTGAGCACAGCTCCGGAAGGAAACCCGGAAGGTTCTATCTTCCAGATAGCTCCATCAGCCTCCGGCAGAGCCAGTGCAGCAATACGAAGTTCTCCTTTCCCCCAATTCGGATCTGTAAGATGATACGTCCGGCGTCCAGGGGTGTAACGTGCCTCACAATAAGCCACAGAATCCAGCATCACTGAGTAATCAGCAGGTATAGAAAGTCTGAAACGGATGTTTTTACTATTTCGCTTATCATAGGTAGCAAACACAGGACGGTCACTTGTTTCCAAACGAAAAGCAGAAGAGCTACCATAGAGTGCACGAGTATAACGATTCTTACCGTTCACACAAACAAAATCGTCCCCTTCGGGACGGTACTGCAGGCTGCGGGCAGCCCCACGCTTATGATCATTATAAGAAGTTGATTCAATAAAGTCGCCTATTCGTTTCACCGTCCCCTGTGCCTTAACACAACCAGACGACAAACCGAAAAAAGCTAACAGCATAAAAGATAAGTATCGAAGCATGAAAGTAGTGATTAGTGAGTAGTGATGAGTGATAAGTGAGTAGCGATTGGTGAGTAGTGATAAGTGGTTAGTAGGCTGCGCTGTCATCCCGCACGGCACTAATCACTTATCACTACTCACTAATCACTATTTCTACGGCATTGGCTTCAGCCCTTCCCAACGTACATTCCACGTTCCATCCTTCGGGAAGCCCGGATTCTCTGTCTGGCAACCATCCCAACCGGCACACATCATGGCCACTGCGGTTAACAAACCACCATTTCCCGGCAGGTAAACCCGCAAACGGCCATCCTGATAATTGTGTCCATTCACCAAGTACGTATTGGTACGTTTATCCATCAGTAAAGCACCCACTGCTTTTTCCGGTTCACCCAGACGGGCTGCATTCATAGCCGTCATAGGATAGTCCCATCCCCAGGTCTTACCCCAGTTCCAGTTGTCCCATATCCAGTGCAGAGTATTTTTCATATAGTCGTCGCGAATCAGCTTATTCATCGGCAAAATACCCACAGCACCCAGTACCGCCATGTGGTCGGAAGTAAAACGAATATCTTTGTAAGTATCAGTTGCTGTTTCGGCAGCCAAATACAACTTATCTTCATTATAGGCTAATGGAGAAAGTTTATCAATCATTTCATCCCACTCCAGATTACGTTTTTCGCCGGCACGTTCACGCCATTTCTGCGCTGTCTCCATAGCAAAATGCCAATATGATAACTCAAAAGGAGGATTTACTGTTTCGGCAGCCCGAAGTGTTTCTTGTGCCGGAATGGCTCCTTTCAATACAAAACGGCCTTCCAATTCATCATATGTAGCAAAGGAATACATAAACTGAGCAGTCTCCTGTACGAGTCGGTTGTATTTCTTTATCACTTCATCCGACGGATTATTACGATACAATAATTCGGCCAAATAAATAAAGTGCGGTTGTTGCCAAATCAGGAAACTACCTACTTTAGACGGTGCTTCTGTCCCACTCGGATCGGTCATCTTCATCCAGCGTACTCCATCGAAACCTTGTCTGCGAGCTATTTCACGTGCAACAGGTTCTACTGTTTCATACCAACCCAATGTACGATCAAGCAATTCTGCACGGTTCCACAATGCAAACTGAGCCTGATGCCACCAGATCATTTCGAGATGAAACTTACCAAACCAGGAGTTGTAAGTCAGTCCGGTCTCTTGTGGAGGAGTTGTTCCGGCACATTGGATAGCAAGAAGATATTGACTCAATACCACACGGCGTTCCAATTCCTTGGCACGGGTATCCGTACAGGCAGAAAAGTCAACTGCCGCACCATTTTTCCAGAAAGCAGTCCAATATTCAGCAGCCTTCTGTTCGGTTTGTACTGCAGTTGCAGTCTCTGTAGAGGCTCCTTCCGGTGTGAAGGCACAAGTAAAAGCCAATGTATCTTCTTCGGGAGTAAGCACAAAGTAATTTTTATCCTTTTCGCCAAAGAGAGCTTTACCTTCCCAGCGAATCGTAACATAATAAGTGGTAGCATCCAACGTGCGCTTCAGTACAACCTGTTGCCCGTCCTGACTAACAATAGTGGTAGAATGTCTCTCATTGGCATCCCACTTACAGGCATCATCACAATGTCCGCCTGTCGGATACGGAAAACGGAAGTTCACAGCCGGATGTGCAACAGAACGAACAATGGCTGCCAGCATATCTGCTTCGGGATGACAAGCCGTTTGTACTTCAACGGGAGTCCCATTTAACTTAAAGTTACTATTGATAGTTCCTTTCCAAAGATCAAGTGTCTGTTTCACATCTGTAATCTGCGAAAGTGAGGAAGAGTCGCGTCCAAAATCAAAACCTACCATCCCTAAATGAAGACGATGTGGATTCACACGAAACCAGTTGGCTGCTTCTTTCTGACGTCCTGCTTCATTGAACTGTACGGAATAAGGTTCCATGCGGCCACGGCCAAAATCATAATCTTTCAGTGTTTCTTCATGTTTATAACCTTCCGGGTTGGTAAACTCATGCCAACCCCATTGGCTTTGTGTACCTAAAGGCACGCCTTTTGTATAGAGTTCCGGATATGTTTGCAAGCCGGTAGCATCTACAGTATATGCAAATTCACCGTTTCCAACTGATAGGGAAGCAAGAGAATCAAAAGCTGTTACCTGGGGAGAATTGCGATTAACAAGTGCCTCACGGTCAATGGGCGTTTGCTTCTTCGAACCGCAGCTTACCAATGTCAATGCAAGCAAAGAATAAAACAGTTTTTTCATGGTATTTAATATAGTTGATAAAAATTCAGGATGTTGATGAGTACAAAGATAGAGGTTTCTATAGGATTTTTCTCTGCACAGATTGGCAGAAAGACTAAGAGATTTGCTTTATTCCCCCTCTTCCACCAAAATGTTCAAAATCCGGACTCTCCACTCTCTTCGCTTGTAAACACCCTGTTAGAAAGTGACTATGGAAGATAATAGTTGTAAGCTCTGCTTTTATACCTTCCGTTACCACCAAACTTGCTTACCATTTTCATACGTAAAAATCCGCTCTTCGATTCCTTTTGTATGATTTTTCAATAAAAAGATAGCATTTGTTGGCACATTATTATAAATCAGTTCAAAGCCAGTTGTTCTTTGTTTACCTAAAGAGTTCCACTTCATGTCGTAATAAAACAACTCATAATCATTATTAGGAATAACGAAATTATCATCATTTTTAAGATAATAGACTATACGACTTAATACATAAGGTTTCCCTAAATCAATCCCTACGACATACCCATTCCCCTGTGGAGTTAATATTTTAAAGGTTTCATTGTCAAAACAACGCTCTACTTTAGTCGCATTTTCACTAAAAGGTGTTCCTCTTAGTAATATATTATCTGCCCAAAACTCCAACTCGCTAATTGGCGATTTATCATTTTTAGTTGATACATAGCGAAGATAACGGTAGGCTTTTCCACTTTCCAGTTTTATTTCATTCCGAAACACAGGTGTTTTATTCACTGTGTACAACACATCCTTTTGTTTAAAATCAGGCTGATTACTACCTTCAAATCTCGCACCTATAACAGTTCCCCAGTTATTAATATAACTTCCTACAAGAGGATATTTACGTGTCAGAACTACCCGTTGTGTCTTTGATAAACAAGGCTGAAAATATTTTTTCTTACTATTGACACCAAGGAAAGGATTATCTATTGGCAACATTTTACCTTTATTGTATACTACAGGCAAATAAACAATAGAGTCTCCCATATTTGAGAAAATATAATAATCATCCTCCTGCTCAATATAGCTAACTGGCCTCCAATCCTTTCCTGTTGCAAAAGTACAAAGATAAGCATGTTCTACTGACTTAGCAGCTTTAATTTCAATAGTATCTGTGAGATTATATTCCTTTGAAACATCTTCTGAAAATGGATTTGAAAGAAGATATAAAGTTCTCTGGTCAGTATCTACATCTTGAGGAGTATCATTATACTTGTAGGTTAAACGTACCACTTTCGCTGTACGTTTTTTGAAATCCGTCAATAGTTGATAGTCCTCCTCGACCCGATGCGTCAGAGGAAACAATGAAGCATCTATTTCATTTTTTAATTTAGGCACAGAATCATTTGCTGCAATTGTATAAGTACCCTCATTAGTAGGAAGTGATATCCATGCATGCCCATTTTGACTATAATTCGCCCATTGGTTTACAATATCAATTGAGGCAGGTATTCCAACAGAGCGTAATACACTACCAATATAAACACATCGCTGCATACAAGTAGCCTTAAGTTGATGTTTCATATCCAAAACATTAACGACATAAGGGAAAGACATCTTCCCTCGTCCCATTTGATGTAAAACTGTTTTATATATAATAGAAAAAGCGTCTTTTATATCTTTTGTATCTGCAATCAATGGATAATATTCATTGTATAGACTATCCCTCCATCCCTCTGCAAGTAGTTCGCATTGAAAACGATAGGGAAGTATATACTGACAAAACGCATTAAAATCTATCTCGTTTTTCCATGATGAAGAATACCAAACATCAAAAGCTTTATCTATATCTTGTATTAGAAAGTCTGCAGTTAACACACATGCATCATATACCTTTCTTGGTTTATGATTCACCTTCAACTCCTTCCACCAACGATTTAATGTTTCAATTCTAACAAGTGTATCAGACTGCTGCAAATAAGATGAATAAGAATCTATAGCACTACTTCTTACAGTGAAATGGCCAAACATATTCTCGACAAGGAAAAGTGCAGCTTTTAATTTTAAGGTATCATTATTATTTTGACTCCGATAATGTTCTATCACTTTTAGTAACTCTACCCGATTCGCTCCTGCTACACTTAAAGTTTTATTTAAGGATGATTTATTACCACAAGAGCTTAACCCTATCAAAATAAAAAGCAAAATATTTATAGTTACCTTTGTCATGTTATCAATAATTAAATTTTAGTGCACAAATAATCTAATTCTTCTCTCTTATTTTACTTTCATAATGGCACTATTTGTACTCGTATCAATTGTATTTTTCTCTATTTTCTGTTTCTTTCCACAACTAAATCGGTATATCAGTTTCAAATATCCCACTTGTTGATAGTTCTTGCTATACATTTCATTATCATACGAATAGGCTGTACTTGAATACGTTTGTTCCATCCGATTCTTCTTAGAGAAAGGATTAGTCGTTCCTATTTCGGCATGCCAATTCGTAATACTCCAACGAATGCTTCCTCCGTAATTCACGTAATCCTTTTCAAAAACAGCAGAGTTCGTCAACCTCTTCTCTTTCGCTTTGACAAACAAGTTGACCTGAATGTTTTTCCAGAGATAATTTACGTCTGCCATTGCCCGGAGCGTGGTGTGTGATTCGTTAAAAGAGCCTTTCAACCGGTTGTGAAGAACAGCCAACTCTGTTTTAAAATCCAAGCCATCAGAGACATTCCATGTGCCAGATAGAACTCCAATACATTGACGAAGATCAATGTTACTTCTATACGTACTTATTATCTTATCCCCCTCGGCATAATAATAAGGAACAGCCAAATCAGTGAATACATTGCCTATCAGCATCGCCTGAACATTGATTTTCTTAGCAAACAGATTATACATCAAAGCACCGTTGTAGAGTTTCGACATGTCCAGATCGGGGGCTCCCCTCTTTGTCAGAATGGAGTTGATGGCCTGATCTACACTGTTCAGCGTATTGACAGTGGGGAAGCTGTTTCCCGTATTAAAGCTGAATGTAAGGGTCTGCCGAGGCAGAAACATATACCGCAACATCACATTGCCACGCGGCGTAAACTGCGTTTGCCCGTCCTCTCCTTTCAGTTTATAGTTTAGCCAAGAGGCTCCCACCTGTGTGTTGAGCAGCCACTTTTTACCAAAATTGTGCAAATAGCCTATGCGCAGAATGGCTTCGTTGGTGTACAACCGTTGCAGATAGGCCGATGAACCGGTATACTGCGAATCGCTCAGCCGGTAGTTTTCTAACAATGATACACTAAACGTATGGATCTTGTGTATCTTCTTGCTGTAGTTCAAGTTCAGCTTAGTGTTGTAGAAGTCTTCGTCCACGTGAGACAGAGTGAAGAAATCCCCCTCTTTGTAGTCGCGGGAGTATGTGTTCTTATTGTACGACCCGGTGAGGGTGACTGCCAGAAATTGCTTGCGAGGCAGATTAAAATTGCCATACAGCTCCATCGTGGGCTTATATCCCTTTTCATCCGTCAATGCACTACTCTCAATGTCGGGGGCATCCAAATTGAAGTAACTGACTCTTTTTATCGTTTGATTATCAGGCGTGACAGTGTGCACCAAAGAGAACTTAGCGGCAAGGGTCCGCTTCTGCGTAGCCGACTTGAGGTTGAACTGAACGTATTGGCTATTGTTTTTTTGAAGATCTTTGAGCACCTCATTCTTCCTCGACACAGTGCGGTCGGGCAAATGATAACCTTCGGTAAGGGTGCTACCTACGTTAGTATATTCTTCCATTTCATATCCACCGAACAGATGATAGGAGAGATTTCCCTTCGAGAACTGCGCCGTAGCGTTGTAGTCGCCCTTCAGATAGCTGATATTCTGTTTCGCATCAAGAGCAAAATAACTACCGGCACTCTTCTTTGTGATGATGTTAATAGCCGTATTATCTTGTATGTATTTCCCCGAGGGCATGTCTATATATTCAATCTTATCTATGGATTTTGCCTCTATATTCTGTATTTCCCGGTAATCCGCTTTCTGTCCGTCGATATACAATGCAACGCTCTGCCCGAGCCGGGTGACCGCCCCTTTGTTCCTGTCCACACTGATTCCCGGGATCATTATATTGTAGAGTACGTCATAGCCTGAGCCGGCAAATTGCAGCTCTTTCTTTCGTGGAAAGATAAGCATCCCATCCTTTTTTTTAATGATACGATCGGCAACCACCTGAACATCATCCAATACCCGGCTGTCTGGTGTCATAGAGACATCTCCCAATAAGAGGTTTTGTTTAAGTAGAGAAATGCCACGATACATTCTTTGATATTCGATGTGACTGAACGCAAGAATATAGCTTCCAGGCTTCAAATTCTTTATCGCAAAATGTCCGTCGGAATCGCTCGTTGCTCCTGATACAAAGACGGAGTCGGACTGCAACAACCGAATATTGGCAGCCTCAATACCATTTGACTTCCCGTCAACAAGTCTTCCGGATATGCTATACTGGGCGGATAGTTCCGCAAATACAAAAAAGAAAAAGAAAACTATAACTAATAGTCTCATCGATTCTGATTTCACGAGTTTTTTTTTCATACTCTTATCTATAAAGCTTTATTTCACGCAAACATTCATCTAACAAACAAACTTACAAATCATTTATAAAACAGGACCTCTTTGGGAGGAATTTTCCCTCCATACCACCATTGAAAATTAGTGTAGTATGCTTCATCTATGCATACGTCATTAACTCTTTCTTCTATAGGCTTCCTTGTAAGTGCTTTATATTGATCAGCATATAAAGTTGCCATTTTTTCATTACCGCGATAATGTTCTATAATTGATAAATTATATCTAGGTTCTATTAAATTTGGAAGTATTCCAATAGAACTTTCTAAAATTTTTTTTGCAAGTAAAGTATCTCCTATCATAAGGAGTAATTTACCGTATTTTGCATATAATATTGGATCTTTTGTGGATTCTATAGCTATGCATTGCCTTTTTATACCCTCTTTGATATCTCTTTCACAAATTCGGTTTTCCGAAATGAGTGAGTTAAAATATTCAGTTTTTACCATGCGAGGATTTTTAATCAATATATCAACCAATTCATTTTTACTTTTCTTATTCCTCACAACATTTATCAATTTAAACAATGCTTTCTCAGGATATCTTTTTATCAAGAGGTCCATTATACTATCCGATTTAGTAATCTCACCTTCAGCCTCATAGACTTTAGCTAAATTATGAAACAGAACATAATCATTCGGACTTTGCTTTATACTTGATATTATCACATCTTTTGCTTTAAGTAAGAAATTTCGCGTGGAGTATTCTTTGTACAAATTCCAATATAAAATAGACCGATTAATATTGGGTACTATCCCTTGACTTGCTTTTTCAATATAAAATTTAGATTCAAATAAATTGCTCTTTTCAATAGCCCCCATATATTTATCAATATAAATGGAGTCCTGATTATTTCGATACAAGTACCAACTTATAGTAGCGCATGTTGGTATTACAAATAGAAAAGATATAAAGCAAAATCGTCGAATAAGTGAATATTGACATTGACCTAATGGAAAATAGCACTGCATGATAGCTATAAAAAAGAAGAGTAGTGATTGACAAGCAGAATTTGATAATATACTAGGAAAAGTCATCTCTCTCACTATTAATATTATTAAGAATGAAATAAATATATATTTTTCAACACCCAACTTCCCTCTATATTTCAATAGATTCATAAAAATAGAGATTAAAAGGCAGCAAACTAAAACGCATCCGAAAACTCCTTTTTCTGCTAATAATTGAAATAATGTATTACCCGAAAACGATGTTACTGTATCGTTTCCTTTTTCATAGAAATTCTCAGCAAAGCTAAAGTTTCCTGAACCAACTCCTGTGAGGGGAGATTGACTAAAGATTTCTATACTTTTATGCGCAGAGGACAATCGTCCAATTAAACTCCTCTGTTGTGAGGTTGTCTCAGTTAATTTAATCGTTTTAATGATATCTTCAGTAAACACACTGGAAGAAAGTCCAATTAAAGCGATCAGAAAAAAAGCAAAATAGTTTTTTTGTACCTTACTAAATTTCCCTTTTATCAATATTATAGATGTAGAGATAAAATAAACAATGAGACATAAATACACTCCTCTCGTAAATGAATTTATTAAAAGAAAGAGAGACGAAGCAAACCCAAATGAAACATAAATAAAGTATTTCGTATTTTTCTTATATAAAAACAGACACAAATTTTGTAGTAAAAATATATATATTAAAAAAGTAGACCATGCATTGATAGACATTCCTAATGGAGTAAAAACGAATTTAAAATCTGATATAAAAGCGTTAAACTGAAGTTGTTCTAGAGAATTAAATTGCCTATAAAAGGGAACTATATTAAACAATGGCAATATAGAGCAAAATAATGTAACATACAATATTACATTTTTTGCTTTATCAACAGTATTAATGCATAATCTACAAATGAAATAAAATGTGATAATAGTATAAGTATTAATGAAATTAATAAAAGCCGGTATTTTATTATATCCTGTAAAAATTGAGATAAAATCATATATTAAATAGCAAAGGATCAGAAAATCTATACTATTTAATTCCAGCCTTTTTCTTTTATTAAGTAGATACAAATTTACTAATGTCAATATCCAGCCAAGCAAAAACATATAGTCATTAACTTTGCATAGAAAGACGCAATATATAAATATGAATGTAATCAATAGACTCATTGAGGTAACTGTTTGGCTGTACTTGATGCATACTTTATATTTACAATAACTTTCTCTACAAATTTTATTAAGAACTTCACAAAATACACAACAATAAGTATAACTAAAAAGGTTTTAGGCAAAATATAATATATAAGATCAAAAGGTATAATTCCATTTGAAATATTCGCTTCTAATAAATTGAATGTATCAGGAAATTCCTGTGCATACTTATATATAAATATAGGGATAAAATAACAAAAGAAAAACAGCATAAAAGCACCAGACAGCATTGCGTATACAAGAGAAATATATTTAGCTACAGGATTTATCAATAATAAACGCGGTCTTCTAATTTCTGTTTTTTTCTGTAATCGTTCTACCATATACTTTACTAGCTCTACACTTCTTTGTCGCAAATTGGGTAGTCCCAAAATATCAGACATAATCCAGTATCCATCAAACTTTAGGAATGGATTTAGTACAAATAGGAAATTTAAATTTGTGCATATAATCAGATATCCCAATAGATAGCTTTGCGTGTGAAAAAAAATAAAATAACAAGGTATCAGGAGTATGGTTTGAAAATAAATACCACCCAAATTAACTAATATTCTTTCTTTTCTCTTTAGTCGCCATATATTAGATACATCAGCATAGAAAACAAGCATATTTATATATATCCCCAATCCTATCCCTCCTGGAGTAATACCATAATACTTGCATGCAGAAGCATGCCCGAGTTCATGGAAAAATGTCGACATAAACAACAGCACTACAACCATCAGAAAGGTATAAAAATCTAAATTATTTAATGAAAATGATATCAAATCAAAATAATTATTCAGAAAATATACCAACAATGAAATATTTACCCCAAAAACAACTATATATAGATAAAACCGATACAAATTTTTCAATATCAAAGAAAACTTGTTAGTCACAATTGGACTAACTAATTGAATCTTGTACAAAAACGTCTTATTTTTTGACAGTGTATCTTCTTTAAAGAAAGTAGATAATTTATTATTCAACAGACTAGTCATATCCTCTACTGTATATTCCTTCCCTCTTTCTTGAGAATATGCAGTACATGCTTCTTCTACAGAAGCTGATGACTGTAAAACTTTTATTAAATTAAATAAAATTTGATTAATTTCAAAATGTTGATCATTGTACGATACAAGATATTTATGCTCTGAATACGATGTATCGAATTCTTTCATTTCCAATTCCTTTATTTTCTTAAAATAATCCATATCATACAATTTTAGAATCATGATTATATTAGGACTATCTAAACACCACAATTAACATATAATTACGTGTAAAGATAGTCCTAATTTCTAAATTAATAAATACCGCAATCGAAACCTTCACAAATTGGATCACAGAAGCAACCTGTAGATTGCATATCTGGTGCTTCGTTCCACAATCCATTCAACATAAATGGATCGGTTTCCAACCTCTCTTCCAATTTTTCTAGATAAAGATCATCAAACAAATCATTATTTAAAGAATTCATTTCTTCATTTTCTGTTTTCATACGTAAAAAAATTAATTATAAATAATAACTATTTCAAACTATCAAAACATTATTATTTTAATGCTCCATTTCAAATAGTTCTAATTGAGTTTTAATAAATAAGACAATCAAAACCTTGGCAAATCAGATCACAAAAACAATCTATAAATCATGTTTAACATTTTATGCCACAAGCCATTCAGCATGAACGGATCGGTTTATAATTTCTCTTCCAACTTCTCAAGATAAAGATCGTCAAAAAAATCATTGTTTAAAGAAATTATTTCTCCAGATACAGTTTTCATTTGGGTGAAAAGGAAGTACATCTAAAACGCTGATTAAAAATGGTAGCACAATAAAGTTTGCGGATATTAGGTGTCAAATTATTATATAGACTTCATATAATCGAAATAAGCTTTATTAGCCGATGTTTCAAACAGTTTGGGAATTATCGCACATAGCTGATCATTTTTTCTTACTGGACACCCCCCTCTACAAAGAAAAACATATTTACATCTGCTGCATTTTTCCGATTTCCCAACATTAAACGAATGCAACTTATCCAAATTTGCATTAAATATAACTTTCTCAGCATCGTAGCTTCCAACTACTGTATTAGGATCTCCAAGTGTTTCCCAGCATGAGTAAATATTTCGGCAGGGATCGAAAAGATATGAACTAGAAAAAGCAGCACAGTACGTTGGGCTCAACAAAATTTTATTACCCGTCATTATTGCTTTTTTTATCTTTCTTTCAAATCCTTCATCTTCAAAATTCTGATTAGAATGCTCCTTAAATTTATTAATAAAATTTTGCCTCTCCATAAATTTAAGACTATTAGCTCTTTCGTCAGCCTTCTTATATTCCTGCAAATAATCATAAATAAGAGCACTATAAAAATAGAAACCTTTGTAGTTATAAAAGCCACATCTTTCAAAAATCGCTTTTAGCTGGTTTACTTCTGCAATATTCTTCTCATTGCAGTTCATTCTGATACTTACATGAATATTCCGCTCAAGTGCCAATTTAATATTATCAACTATTTTATCAAAGGTACTTTTTACATCTTTATGAATTCTCGTTCTATCATGCGTTTCTTTGCATCCATCAACTGTTATTTGTAAAGAAGCAATTTTATCAGGTGCCAATAAGTCTAGAAAACTATCTAAATCATAGCCATTAGTGATTGTACTAAAAGTATGCCCTAGACTACAGCCTTTTTCTACAATATACTTAATAACTTCTCTATTCTCCTTCAACAATGGCTCACCACCATACAACAACAAACTTTTCGCATGTAATTGCTTATGAGGTTCTATTAGAAGCATTGCATTATACACTTCATCTATAAGTTCCCTATTAAAAGTCCTTTTAGACCATCCGCTTCCAAAATCAGATATCTTAGATTCATAACAATAAGGACATCTGAAATTACAATTATATGAAACTAGGAAGCCAAAATGTTTTTGAAAACTTTTGTTTTGCCTATGTAATAGATCTGCCATCTTTTTCACAAAAAGATGTTCCTCTTCTTTAGTTTTAGATGTAATATAACCTCTTTTTTGCAAGTTCTTCCAAGTCTCATCTAAAAATGGAAATGTTTCTTCAGACAAGGCATCCTCATTCTCTTTTAGATATAAAATAATTTTTCTATCGAGTATATCAATAGCACCAGTATATCCATGTACTAGCATAAATTTATTTGTAGTCTTTAGCTCAATACAAATGGTATAAGAAGATAGTCTTTTCATAATTAATTATTTGAGTTTTAATGTTGCAAATTTAACAACTTACTTGAGCGTATTCATAGACAGGAAACGTACTTAAGACAGACAATTCAGAACCATAGCAATCTATTAAACAGAGTATTACATCTTTACATTATGTTTTACATAGACAACACATCCCTCTAATATTCCAATACCCACAAATCCAATGTTTGATTCTCTTTTAAAGGATATTCTAGTTTTTCTACTATCCGCCTTTTCAACCGTAACTTCTTCCTTGAGACTGAAGTTGCTGAAATCCCAAGAATCATTGCTATCTCAGGTATTGATAACTCTATTTTTAATAAACAGCAGAACTGCAAGTCACTTTCAGCAAGAAATGGTAACCGATTGCTAAGACGCTTCGTGAAATCGTCATATATTTCATCAACAGCATCGCACACTTCCACCCAGTGTATAGTATCTAAGTACTTAGGAGACCTTTTCAAAGAATTAATCACTTCTGACTTTTTAATCAATTGATTACATAATTTCTTTTCACGCTCACTCAACCATAATTTTTCTTCAAATGCACTTTTTAAACTATACTCTTTCTCTTTTAACAAAGAAGAATATTGCTGTATACTTTTTTGTAGAGAGATATTTTCCTGATTCAAAATTTTACTTTGTTGTTGAATGTCAGCTAAAACCATTAGCTCTTCTTTAAATTGTTCCTGTATCCTTTGCCTATCCGTTATCTCAATCAATAATTCTTTTATACGATCTTCGTTACTAGCTATTAGAGACTCATACTCATGTATTTTCTTCGTACAATTACAGATATGCTCCTTACTCTTTTGAATGATGTGCTTCTGCTGAATCAGCTTTCGCTGATATACGTATATAAGAACTGCAACAAGGCAGAGTAAAACAACCATTCCCCATAGGACATAGCTAATACTGCGATTTTTATTTATTTGCATTTGACTGTTTATACTTAAAACTTTCTGCTGATTAAACTTTTCCTGCATTTTAATCAGCTCTTTACTTTTATCAATTGCTTGAATGGAATCAGTATAAATCCAAAATTTATCAGCATATTCTAATGCTTTTTTATCATTTTTAGCCAAATCCCGATTTAAGTACCATAATCCTTGATAAGCTGCACGACAAGTATAGATATTATCAGATAAAACAGCCTTATTGAAAAAATAATTAGCAGAATCTATTTTACCTATTTTACGATAAATATCTCCAATTGTTAATAATATTTCCTCATCTTTAAGCTGTTCTTTTTCATCTATATACAATGCTTCTTGTGCGTACTTCATCGCTAAAGTATATTTTTTAGTCTGACTATAAGCATTTGACAACTCATTTGCAATTCCACTAATAGTTCTTTGATCACTTGTCGTCTTTGCTAATTCATATGCTTGGGTATAATATTCAATAGCTTTATTCCATTCTTTTCGAAGAGAGTAAGCCTTAGCAATATAGTTTAAAGAGTTGGATATATACGATTTGTTTTTTGATAGCTTAGCATATCTATAAGCCTTTTGAAAAGCTTGCATAGCATATTCAGACATGCACCGAGAAGCATAAACACGACCTAAATATCTATATATCAAAAAAGCAAGCTGATAATCGACACTCTTCTCCACTTCTTTACTCGCTTCTAAATAAAATTGTGTAGCTTTCTCTATATTATCAAAAGCTTCTTCATTAATTACCCCCTTATAATTCAGTACCAATGCTTTTCGTTGCGGATCACCCTGTTTCATAAAATAATCATAAGCAATATTAATCAAAGAGTCTGAGGTATGTTTCTGAAAGTTTTTTTCTCTTGCTTGTGTTATTAGTAAACACCAAGTAGCATTCTGAAACTTATCTGTGGGAACAGGGATCTCCATCGTTTCCAAAATATGCAAAGCACTATCAGGATATTGATACATTATCGCTTCTGCATGTGCTAAATCGGGTAACAAAACGTTTATATCTTTTGGCGTACAGGTACACAGAATGAGTATAAAAAGAAAGAGCACTCCCCATAAACTCATATTTCTCATATCTATTAGCTATTTATTTCAAAAAAAGTAACTTTTTTCTCTAAGTACTAATCATGAATTAGTTTTTATTATTCCGATAAGTCAACAGATTTCCAAATCTTTGTATTATCGGATAATTTAAAACAGAATATAATGCAAAATAATTGGTGATTGTCACTTAGTATCAATAATCTTCTTTTAAACAATTAAACAAAGAAATACATTCAAACCATAATCAAGATATATACAAGTCCAATAGTAGCTCTATTTCACGCAAACATTCATCTAAAATCCTCTGCCTGCGGTTTTCTCCGCAGACAGAGGATTTCATATCAGTTCTAATGGGATTGATTATTTATATCCGGGATGTTGTGTCAGATTTGGATTGTCAACCAGTGGATGACCGGCAGACTTCGCTGCAAAAGGCAACAATTCTGAACAGTTTTCCTTATAGCCATAGTAAAGACCATCGCTGCCATCAGCAGCTTCAATCCAGTCGGGATATTTACCATCGTTTTCTGCGGAGCCTGTAGGCTTCTGATAAATGATCTTACCGATTTGCAGTGCATTAAAGCCTTTGCCAAAACCCACAGCTTTACGGGCATTGCCATTGAATGTACTGGTGTAGGCTTCAAACATATTAACCGGATACCATTTGTCGCCTGCATTTACTGTAACACCATGTGCACGAACAATCTCAGCCAGTTTAGTCTGGAAAGCATCATATTCAGCTTTGTTTGTCGGTACAGCTTTTGCTACTGCAATTTCGTTATCATCGGTCAAGTCAATATAATCAATTGCCAGGAAAGTATCGCCATAAGTCTGTGCATCTTTATGGAACTTATACAAACGATATACCGGCACATTTGCATATTTGTTCTTACGATCAGAAAGGTCTTTCATCGCTTGTTTTGTTGCTGCCAACTCTTTGGCAATGCGTCCCATACGGATCAAATCTGTACGAAGTGAAAGTTCTCCGCCAAATTCCCATTTACGTTCCTGAGCCAAAGCATCCTCAAATTCCTGCGGATCAGTAGGTATTGGTAACGACCCTACACCGGCACGATCACGAATCTCTTTTAAAGCATCCTTAGCTGGCTGAGTCGGAGCACCATTCAAGTAGTTCTGAGCTTCAGCATACATCAGCAATACATCAGAGTAACGTATGATAGGAATATTTACATTACGTTTGTTTGCATCAGACTCGGGTGCCACACACCAGGGGATACGGAATTTACCCGACATGATACATGAATAAGTAGTACCTACGTCCACCCAGGTATCATTACTTGCACCACCTTCCAGAAAATAAATACTGTAAGAAGTACAGGTCACATCCCGGCGTGTATCACCTTCTTCAAAAGACAAATAGTAAGTAGGTAAAATGAATTGCATCGCCTTACGGGAACCATACGTACCCCCTCTGGTACCCGGATGTGCATACAAACCAAACTTTGAGTTCGTCGTTGCTCCATACTGTGCCAAACTCCAAAGAATCTCTTTATTCAGACTGGTGAATTTACGCTGACAATAATTATACCATAAATTCTGAAAGCCACTCATTCCGCCTTCTGCCTGAACCAGTGAGTTCTGTCCATGCTCTATGATATCGCTACAAGCTTTGTCGGCTATCTGATAAAGTTCACGTACACGAGCTTCATCACTACGACGGGAAACTTTCAATGTAGCCGGATCATTCGTTTCAAGATTCCAACGCAATGAATAACCTCCGGCATAAAGAGCCACACGTGCCAACAGTGCCAAAGTGCTCTGTTTGGTTAAACGTTCGGTAGTAGCAAAACCACTTTCTTCGAACCAGGGCATATAATTTGCAGCAGTCTGCAAGTCTGATACGATACGATCATAAATGATATCACGAGACGTACGTTTAGGATAGAAGGTCGATTCGTCATCCGGATCCATATCTTCCAGAGGTTGCCAGTTTGCAGGAACATCACCATAAATGCTAATCAGATTAAGATAGGCAAAAGCACGCAATGCAAGAGCTTCACCCAACAGAGAGTTACGCTTGGTAGTCTCCGGCATCATATTCAGATTCTTGATGGCAATATTAGTTGCCTCAATAGCACCGTACTCTTCATTGTAAAGCGTAGTTACGGTATAAGGAGAGGTTGAATCATAAAACCAGTTACAAATATTGTATTTTCCGTTGTTAGTAGTACCGTCCTCACTGGAGTGGGTTACAGTTTCACCTGCCATCAACTGATAGACCATTTCGGTAGGAATAATCCCCCGATAACAACCTGTCACGAATAATTCGGCAGCTTCTTCATTCTTAAAAACAGTTTCAGAATCGGCTGATGTATAAGAAGGCATTTCGAGCCAATCTGCGCATGACGTCATCCCCATGGAAAGCGCCACTACAGACAAAATGACTAATTTCTTTCTTGTATTGAATAATCTCTTTTTCATAATGCTTAAGTTTAGAATGTTAAGTTAAGACCAATGACGTAACTTCTTGAACGTGGATAAGTAGAGTTGTCGTATCCCGGTGTACAAACCACCTGATCGTTGGCAGCCGCCACCTCAGGGTCATAACCGGAGTAGCCGGTAATGGTAGCCAAATTATTAGCAGTGAAATAAAGACGCGCGTTAGCAATCATAACCTTCTTCAGCCATACTTTGGGCAGTGTATAGCCCAGTGTCACTTGTGCAATACGCAAGTAAGAACCATCTTCCACATAGTATGAAGAAGGATAAGTGATATAACCGGAATTTGTTTTACTCAGATTCCATGTGGCAGAAGCCTCATTCGGATTCAGTTCTTTATAACGCTCCAAAGTAGTAGCCTGTTTACCAGTCTGCGGATCGATCATGCGATAGTAGTGATCACCGAATTCGGTAGGTACATTCTGGAAAGCAGCATAAGGACTCATACTGTGTTTGGTGGCATTGTAAACATCATTACCAATAGAGAATTTCATGAAAACACTCAAATCAAACCCACGATAACTAAAGGTATTATTAAATCCTCCGATACAATCAGGGGTACCATTACCTATCTTAGTTTCTTTTTTAGTGAACTGAGGGTTACCGTCTTTATCCACATCATTCGCTGCAAACTTGATATCACCCGGTTGCGGTGTTCCCTTTTCAGGTCTGACAACACCATCTTTCAGCGCTAATTTACCGTCTGTACCCTGAACAAAATCATCTGTCGTATAAACACCATCATAAATATAGCCATACATATCACCTAAACTATCACCTACTTTTGCATAATAGTTCACCATCCCCGAACGGTTACTACCTACAGAGAAGGTTTTGCTCTCGATCCCATTCTCTAAAGAAAGAACTTTTGAACGGTTGAAGGCCAGATTCAAATCACTGGTCCAACGGAAATCTTTGGTCTGTATATTTACAGTATTGATTGAAACTTCCCAACCACGGTTACGTATCTTACCAATGTTTTGGAATTGATTCTTATAACCGGTTGAAGAAGGGATCACACTCTTCAATAACAGGTTGTCTACTTGGTTGTTATACCATTCAGCGGTAATATTCAAGCGACTATTGAAGAGGGATAAGTCCAAACCAATATTAGTAGAACGCATAGTCTCCCATTTCAATTTCTTATTTCCCAAGGTTTCATCTACAATATAAACAGGAGAACCCACTATATTATTCATCGGATAATCAGACTCTTTGAAAGAGGTAACATACATATAGTTGTCGATATCACAGTTACCTGTCGTACCATAACCTACGCGCAACTTAAAGCTATTGACAACATCCGCTGCTTTACTCTCTTTCCAGAAGCTTTCTTCCGAAATACGCCATGCGCCGGATACCGAAGGGAAAATGCCCCATTTATTACCTTTAGCAAATCTGGAAGAACCGTCACCACGAACCGTACCAGTCAACAGATAACGTTCATCAAAAGAGTAATTTACACGTGCGAAAGCAGAAACAACGCCATTACGTGAGTGGCTCACTGATTTTGATTTTACAGTAGCATTATCAATCTTATCCAACCCAAAAATATTAGGATAAGGAAATTTTGTAAGCTCCATTTTATTCCCTTCAGACTCTGAATAAGTGACTTCATGCCCCAGCAGTACATTAACTTTATGTTTCTGAGCAAATATCTGGCTATAGTTCAGCGTATTGGTGATTTGCCACTTATAAGACTCTTCGTGTTCTATTTTTCCGTTCATACCTGTATTCTGGTCCATCAGGTAGGCAGTGGAGTTTTCATCGGCAAAAGAGGTAGACTTATCATTTTTCCAGGTATAACTACCCGCCGTACGCCAAGTGAAGTACTTCAGAATGTCGAACTCGACACCTGCGTTGACCATAAAAATACGAGAACGTTTGTTGGAAGTGGAAGCTTCATTTTGTACAAGCGGATTGGCTGTATCGAAACTCGCATCCAAAGCAGAAAAGTCCGGATAAGTCTGTGTATGTAGCAATTCATCCTGAGTAAAAAGCGTACCACCAATAATGGGTTGAAGCAATACATTCTTCATACCCGAGTAAGCACCACCACCATCAACTGAATTGTTAGAAAACATCGTGTTCACATCCACACGTACACCTTTATAAAGTTCAGAATTTACTTTAGCACGAAAAGCACTTTTCTTCATACCGTGATTAGCCAGCAAACCATCCTGCCCGTTGAAGTTGTAACTCAACATTACTTGAGTTTTCTCCGTACCGGCAGTCACATTTACATTGTGAGATTGAGTCAAAGCAGAACCACCGAAAACTTCATCTTGCCAATCAAGCGTAGAAGTTCCGGCATAACGATCACTGATACGGCTATAAGCACCTGTATAGAAATCGGGAGCATCCACCCCTAAGCTATTATCGAAAACATTACTATAGTTAGCCAATCCACCCTGAAGTGCAGCCAACTCATACTGATATTTTGTAAACTCTTCCGCATTAGACATCATATCCAGTTTTTTGGAAAGTTTGTCAAATGAGAAATAAGTATTATAGGTTACCTGTGTCTTACCTTTTTTACCCGACTTTGTTGTAATCAAAATAATACCATTAGAACCACGCGCACCATAGATTGCTGTAGAAGAAGCATCCTTCAGGATATCGATATTCTCAATATCGTTGACATCAATGTTCGTAAGTGCATCATCCATCTCAAAGCCATCCACAATATAAAGTGGTTTGGTACTTTGCGTTATAGATGTTCCACCACGCACCGTCACTTCCACTTTTGCACCCGGCGCACCACCTGCAGTAACAATATTAACGCCAGCTGCCTTACCCTGTAAAGCTTGCGCTGCAGTCATTGCAGGCACAGCTGCCAATTCTCCTGCTGAAACTGACGAGGTAGCTCCCGTAAGGTCTCTACGTTTTACTTTCGCATAACCGATAGCCACTACTTCGTCCAGCATCACACTGGATTCTTTTAATGTAATGTCAAAATGAGTTTTACTACCGATTAATACAGTCTGATTGTCATAGCCTACAAATGAAACAACCAACTCCTTGGCAGAAGCAGGTACCGAGAGTTTAAAATTACCATCAATATCGGTAATCGTACCGACAGAATTGTTGCCTTTCACAGTCACAGAAGCACCAATCACCACGTCCATCGCATCGCGAACCGTACCGGTAATTGTCTTGTTCTGAGCAAAAATGCTTAGAGGGTAGCTTATTAACAGAAGCATCAATAAGCAGAAGTTTTTGCGTAAGATTCTCATAGATTATTAATATATAATTTGATAATAAATAAATTCAAGTTTAACAAAGCATGCTCCGTTATCGAACACAGGTTTTGTGTCTGCAAATATAAGGGGTCTCATAATCTACAGATATGCAACTTTTGACAGAAACACTCTCATTTTTGATTTTCTTTAAGAAAAGATGCGCTTTTTAAGCCATAAAACAGCAGAAAAAGAGACAGTTAATAATCATTCTGATTTTCAACTGTCCTTTTTGATTTAATCGATTTCCTCTTCTGAAATATCCGTTTCGCGTCCAAAAGAGCGATATTCTAATGGAGTAAAACCTGTACGTTTTTTGAATAGTGAGAAGAAATGCTCAGTAGATTTATAGTCGAGCATAAAAGAAATTTCTTTAACTGATTGGGAGGTTCCCACCAGCAGTTGTTTTGCTTTGCGTAATTTCAATTCCTGGAAGTATTTTGCCGGGGCATAGCCCGTATAGTCTTTAAACACCTTACGGAACCATGAATAGCTAATATTCAGTTTCATAGCCAGTTCTTCCGGATCAATATCCTTAAAGACATTTTCATTCATAATAATTTTAGCTTGTTCAATCTTCTGGTCTACATCCCCTACCTCAAAAATCTTATTCTTCGAAATAGAAAGGATCATCCCAAGCATATGCATTACAATACCCGAAAGATACTGTTGAGCTGAAATCTTATCCTGCTCTGCAATCTCCAATGCACGGGAGAAGAGCGAAACCAACTCTTCATTTAATCCAACTTCAAGAACTTGATTGTCTTTAGATAGAAACCCCTCCCCAAACAAGTTATTAACTACCGGGCCTTCAAAACCAATATAATATTCATTCCAGCCGGTTTGCTGATAAGGGTGATACGTATGCCATTGTCCCGGGAAAAGCACCATTAAACGTCCTTTACAAACCTGCTTTTCGGGGGTTGTTTCCGAAGTAAATAAGCCTCGTCCTTTTGTTATATATACTATTTGATATTCGCGCAGAATACGACCTTTGCTGGTATTAAAAAAATAACCGGAAGGATGATTTTTCAATGGATAAGGGGAGTCCGGCAAAATAGACTGAAAGCCAACAGTATTGACCCACAAACCAAACTTGCGATCCATATCATTTACTATCAGATACTTGAATTCAACTCCTAAATCGTTATAATTCTTAGTCATACGTACCCTATCATAATATATAAATAGTAAGAAACAACAGACAAAGATAAAAATAATCTTCTAAAAACACTACTATTTAATTCAGAAATGAAAAAAATTGAATCCATTGATGTGAGCTGGTTACAAAACGATCAATAAAATATAGCTTTATTATCTATTTTTCATTAACACAATTAACACTATTCTTTAACTATAGATTTTACACATGCAAAAGTGTACACTTTTGTATACATAAAGTACGTACTTTTATCATACAAAAGTGGTTCTTCTTCAATTTAGTTGAACCGTGTTTGATAAGTCACTTTTGCAAAGTTG
>ERZ1108168.295-NODE-295-length-45676-cov-6.672475_pt1 | contig 45676 bp, 38 predicted proteins | sample MGYA00403704_ERZ1108168 | MGnify/ENA primary metagenome ERZ1108168 (study PRJEB35170, sample SAMEA104062421) | human gut metagenome | biome: human gut; feature: human-associated habitat; material: faeces | place: Denmark | collected 2012-06-12 ...
GCCATATGAATTTTTATAATGTTAAAACGGTGTAAAGTAAATCTGTATTAAGTCAGTTAATACAAAAAGGGCTACACACCAGAATTAAACATCCTGCATGTGTAGCCCTCTTATTTTATCTATTTTCTATAATTATCAGAAAACCTCTACCTTTTCAGCAATTCGTTTTGCCTTATTACGTAATGCATCCAAATCCGAACCCAAAGGAGCATAACAAAGCACCACTCCCATACGACGATTAACACGGGTAAAAGGCTTACCAAAAATACGCAGATATGTATCTTCTTCGCGTGTCACCTCTTCCATCCCTCGATATTGAGGACGCTCCTGACTGGCAATTGTTGATAGAATAACAGCACTGGCTCCTATCCTCTCCTGCTTGATGCCCGGAATAGGTAAACCAAGTACGGCACGCAGGTGAAGCTCAAACTCATTCAGATTCTGTGTTCCTGCCAAAGTCACCATACCTGTATCATGCGGACGAGGAGAAAGTTCGGAGAAATATACTCCGTTCTCATGGCTCAGGAAGAACTCTACTCCCCACAAACCAGTACCGGTTAAAGCACGAGTCACTTTTTCAGCCATTTCTTCCGCTTCCTTCAAATGAGCAGGATCAATATGTGCGGGCTGGAAGCTTTCACGATAATCTCCTCCCTTTTGTACATGTCCGATAGGCGGGCAGAAAAGAGTGGGACCATTCTTTTGAGTAACGGTAAGCAATGTTATCTCACTGTCAAACTTAATAAATTCTTCAATGATAAGTTCACGAATATCTCCACGGCTACCACTGCAACCATACTCCCAGGCATGTTCCAATTCATCGGCACTTTTCACCAATGACTGACCTTTACCGGAAGACGACATCAATGGCTTCACCACGCATGGAAAACCAATTTTAGCAGCAGCCTCTTTCAATTCTTCCAGAGAAGTTGCATAAAAGTACTTAGCCGTTTTCAAGCCCAACTCCTGAGCTGCCAAATCACGAATAGCTTTACGATTCATTGTAAAGTTTACTGCACGCGCACTGGGCACTACTTGTATTCCCTCCTTTTCAAAGTCATACAGGCGTTCTGTACGAATGGCTTCAATTTCCGGTACAATAATATCCGGCTGATGTTTCCTGACTACACGTTCCAGTTCTTCTCCATCGAGCATGTTGAACACCTCATACTCATCAGCCACTTGCATAGCAGGAGCTCCGGCATACGAATCACATGCAATGATATATTGCCCTTTACGCTGGGCAGAAATAACAAACTCTTTTCCTAATTCACCGGAACCGAGCAAAAGTATTTTCTTCATTGGTTTTGAGTGTTTAATTTTAATGCTACAAAATTAGTACATTTAGAGAAACATTGTATACATAAAGAGAAAAACAAAAGATTTTATGTACATTTGCGTAGTTATTCATCCATATAACCTAAAAATTCATGAAGTCGGTAGTCATTAAAAACTATAAAAATATCAAAGAGCTCTCTATTGACTCATTGGCACCAGTCAATCTGATAGTAGGACGAAACAATGTAGGTAAATCAACCTTACTGGAAGCCATCTCTATTTATGCTGCCGGTGGAAATATCGAATGGCTGAAAGAAATCCTTGAATTTAGAGGAGAATCTGTTAATATCGGATATCCACTTAGAGATACAGATATTGAATTCGAAAATATTATGACAGAACATTTCTTATCCTTCTTTCCGGAAAGAAAAGCAATTTTTTCTGAAAACAATAGTATCATTATCGGAGAAATAGAAAATAATTCTACCCATACCGGAACCTTATCCATACGATTAGCCCATATAGCTGAAGAAATATTTAAAACCGAAACAGGATCTCATAGAAGTATAACAACTTTAACCGACGAAGAATTATTAGCAGACAAATCTTCTACCTATTCCAGTAATTTGGTAGGAGACGGACTGGAAATAACATTTGCCGAAGAAATAGTTATAGTTCCCTTTTATAAACGAAATCCATATTCCATAGCCAAGATAAAAGGAATACCATTTGAATATATAAAAACAAATGACTTCCAAAGTACACAAAATGCATCTTTATTCGATAAAATTTCCCTCTCACCCGAAGAAAAATACATTATTGAAGCATTGCACATCATAGAGCCGGATATAAACAAACTAAACTTTCTCAATGATGATTTGCGTACAAAAAGAAGAATTCCCTATGTCACATTAAAAGGTAAGGAACAGCGCTATAGACTTAGCTCTATGGGAGACGGCATAAATCGTATTCTTACCATTATTCTTGCACTTTTAAATTGTAAAGGCGGTATTTTATTACTGGATGAGTTTGAAACCGGATTACATTACTCTACACAAATTAAGTTGTGGAAAATCATTTTTATGCTTTCTGAGAAGCTAAATATTCAAGTCTTTGTTACATCACATAGCCAAGACTGCATTAACAGTTTCGTAGAAGCCAACAACAAACAAAAGGGCAAATTGATACGTCTTGAGAACAGGAACGGAAACGTAGTGGCAGTGAATTATGATGACGAAAAGGAACTGCGGTTTGCTACCGACAATAACATAGAGATTCGCTAAAATGAAAATCACAGAAAAACACACTTACAAACTATTGGTAGAAGGAAATGACGATCAACATGTTATATGGTCGTTTTGCCAGCATCATCAATTAGCAGAAAATTTCGATGTAATAGATTGTAATAGTATAGAAAATGTATTGGGACAATTAAAAACAAGGCTATCCAACCCATCAGCACATCAAAGAATAGGCATTGTAATAGATGCAGATGTTGATTTAAATAAAAGAAAAGCACAAATTCTGGAGGTTTTAAGACAAAGTCAGAAATATAACTGTACCGATTGTGAATGGCCTGCATCCGGACTTATTCTCAAACCTATCGACAGTTATGACGCAACAATTGGAATTTGGATTATGCCTGATAATAATATAAATGGAATGCTCGAGGACTTCATAATTAGCTTGGCACCTGAAGCTGACCCTTTAATGCAAAAAGCAGAATCCATACTAAACGAATTGGAAGAAAGCCAGATACAACAGTACAAATCAGTACATCGTTCAAAAGCAAAGATCCATACGTTCCTGGCTTGGCAAGATGAACCAGGTAAGCCTATGGGAACGGCTATTACTGCAAAAATATTAAATCCAAATTCAGAACATGCAGAAGTATTTGTGCATTGGATTAAACAATTATTTACCTAACAAAAATATTTCTATTGTATTAAAAAAGCCAGCCTCCTTTGCATGGAGCCTGGCTTTTTTCTTTCTATTTCAACGCGTTTATTGATGTTGCTCACGCAATAAATCATTCACAGTTTTTACAGGATTAAAAGTAGAGAGTGGCACTTCTACAAACACGGTGCTCCAGTCACTCATTGCACCATTCCACAATCCGGGAAGTTCAAGAGCCTTGAGATCTTTGCCATTCTTGGACTTATAAGATATGAACCCGGTAGCTTTATCTACATACTTCGTCAAATCAAATTTATGGCCTTTATAATCACGCACGGCACATACCAGATCTACCGGATTAAAGTGAGTACCTTTCTCAAACATCTCTTTGGCAGTAGGATCATTCATATCAATCTGAGAGCTTTCCAGAATCTGCAATGAGATAGTACCATCATTGTTATAGGCTAAGAACGGACCACCTCCCGGTTCGCCTACATTCTTTACCATACCACAAACACGCATCGGACGATTCAGTTTCTTTCTCAGATACATCACCAATTCCGAATCTTCCAGATTCTTGGTCTCCGGATTCTTACAGAATAGTTTCTTTTGTACGAACTGAAGAATTTCCATCACCTGTTCATGAGAATAATCACCGCTATCCAACAATTCCAGATATTCAAAAGCTTGTTTTTGCAAAGCAACCAACACACCGGCAATCAGTTTCTTATAAAGCACCGTATCTGCTTTCAATCTATCAGGTACTACATTATCGATGTTTTTGATAAAGATAATATCGGCATCAAGATCATTCAGATTCTCAATCAGTGCTCCATGACCACCCGGACGGAACAACAGCTTACCATTATCACGGAAAGGCTGGTTATCCATATCAGCGGCAATCGTATCTGTACTGGGCTTCTGCTCTGAGAAAGTGATATTGTAATCTACCCCATAGCGCTGGGCAAACTCTCCGGCTTTCTCTGCTACCAGAACTTTAAACAGTTCACGATGCTCAGTAGAAACAGTAAAATGCACATTCACCTTGCCACACTTTCCGGCAGCATACATAGCACCTTCGGCCAGATGTTCTTCAAGCGGCGTACGTGACCCTTCTTCATATTTATGGAATTTGAGTAGTCCTTTAGGCAAAGCACCGTAGTTCAATCCGGCTTCTTCGAGCAGGGCAGATACCACTGCTTTGTAATTTCCTTCGGCTATTAATCCGCAAATGTCCTTTCCGGCTGTACGCTGACAGGCTACATTCAAATCATCATAAAACGCAAACTTCTCAATACTCTCAAAGAAAGCCTGCTCAAATTTTGTTGTAGGCTGGTCATAGTCGGCTCCCAGAAACTCAAACAAATTCTTAAACATACGACTGGCTGCTCCGGAGGCAGGAACAAACTTCACAATCGTCTTCTCTGTATTCTTATATGCATCCCAGGCTGCAAGATATGCCCCCTGCTCATCTGCATCAGGAGCAAGAATCCCCTTCTCAACCGATGCAGCTGCATCCAATTTCAAAAACGGAAAACCTTTCTGAAAGCATGCCAGTTGTTCGGCTATCTGAGCTTCCGAAATACCTTTTTTGGCAAGCAACTCTTTGTCTTGTGGTGTCATCATACGTATCTATTTTTATTAATTGATGCCCAAAAATACAAAATGTTATTTAGTTATGCCCTTTTTCTAAACAAAAAAACTACTTTTACATCGAAATAATGTAGTAATGTGCCAATATGCCAATGTGCCAATTACCATTCGGTATCACAGCGCAGCTAATTGGCACATTGACATATTGGCACATTAAATAATTATTTATCATGGAGGATATTTCATTTTTCACAGAAAAAGAGAAAGCTGAGTTATTCGCTTTATATAAACGACTGATACGGTCAGCAGGAGAAAGTATCACGAAGGACGATACCCGGAAGCTGAAGAAATACCTTATTCATGCTGCACAGTGCAATAGTCTGTGCCGTAACAATTTTGGGATGAATCCTGTTATAAGGGATTTACAAACGGCTGTTATTGTGGCCGATGAGATAGGAATGAAAGGATCGTGCCTGATAGGTATCATGCTGCACGAGATTGTAAAAAATAACGTATTATCTCCCGCAACTGTCCGCAGTGAGTTTGGAGAGGATGTTTCGAGTATTATCACAGGATTGGTAAAGACCAATGAGTTGTATGCTAAAAGTCCTGCCATCGAATCAGAAAACTTCCGTAACCTGCTTCTTTCTTTTGCAGAAGATATGCGCGTAATCCTTATTATGATTGCCGACCGTGTAAATGTAATGCGGCAAATCAAGGATTCGGAAAATGAGGAAGACCGTATCAAGGTAGCCAATGAAGCGGCCTATCTGTATGCACCATTGGCTCATAAGTTAGGACTCTACAAATTGAAGTCGGAATTGGAAGACTTGTCTCTGAAGTATATTCACCGGGATACTTATTATTTCATTAAAGACAAACTGAATGAAACAAAAGCATCGCGGGACAAGTACATTGCTGCTTTTATAGAACCGATACAAAAGAAAGTAAAAGAGGCCGGGCTGAAATTCGACATTAAGGGGCGTACCAAGTCCATCCACTCTATCTGGAACAAGATACAGAAACAAAAAACGCCTTTTGAAGGTATCTATGACCTTTTTGCCATTCGAATCATTCTCGATTCGGATCCGGACAAAGAGAAACAGGAGTGTTGGCAGGCTTATTCTATCGTGACAGATATGTATCAGCCCAATCCGAAGCGTTTGCGTGACTGGCTGTCTATCCCTAAAAGTAATGGATATGAATCGCTCCACATCACCGTAATGGGACCGGAAGGAAAATGGGTGGAGGTACAGATACGTACCCGTCGCATGGATGAAATAGCCGAACGGGGTCTTGCAGCTCACTGGCGGTACAAAGGTATCAAAGGAGAGACAGGACTGGACGAATGGCTGACTTCTGTACGTGAAGCACTTGAGAATCCGGACAATGATTCAATGAAAGTGATGGACCAGTTCAAAATGGATCTGTACGAGGATGAAGTGTTCGTATTTACACCCAAAGGAGACCTTTTCAAACTGGCCAAAGGAGCAACTGTACTCGATTTTGCTTTCCATATCCATAGCAAATTAGGTTGTAAATGTATCGGTGCAAAGGTCAATGGCAAAAACGCCCAGTTGAAACAAAAACTGAACAGCGGTGACCAGGTAGAGATCATGACATCGAACACCCAGACACCCAAGCAGGATTGGCTGAACATTGTAACCACCTCCAAGGCTCGTACCAAGATTCGACAGGCACTGAAAGAGATGGTGGCACGCCAGCATGACTTTGCCAAAGAAACACTGGAACGTAAATTTAAGAACCGGAAGATGGAATACGATGAGGGTACAATGATGCGCCTCATCAAGCGATTAGGATATAAGGTAGTGACAGAGTTCTATCAAGCGATAGCCGATGGTACACTGGATGTAAACGACTTGCTCGATAAATACACAGAACAGCAAAAACGAGACAACGATACACATGATGAAATTGTATACCGCAGTGCCGAAGGATATAACCTGCAAAACCAGATAGAAGAGACGAATGGCAAAGAAGATGTACTTGTCATTGATCAAAACCTGAAAGGCCTGGAGTTCAAACTGGCAAAATGCTGTAATCCAATCTATGGAGATGAAGTATTCGGGTTTGTTACTGTATCCGGAGGTATCAAGATTCATCGCATGGATTGTCCGAACGCAGATCAAATGAGAGAACGCTTTGGATATCGTATTGTAAAAGCCCGTTGGGCCGGAAAATCACAGGGAACACAATACCCCATCACACTCCGTGTAGTGGGACATGATGACATTGGTATTGTCACAAACATTACTTCGATTATTTCTAAAGAAAACAATATCACGTTACGTTCCATTGGCATTGACTCCCATGATGGCCTGTTCTCGGGTACAATGACTATCATGGTAGGTGATACAGGTCGTCTGGAAGCTTTGATAAAGAAATTAAGGACGGTAAAAGGAGTGAAACAAGTGAGCAGAAATTGAAAAATAATGAATCAATGTGCCAATATGCCAATGTTTTATTGAAACGCGAATGATCGCAAATTTTCGCAGATTAGATGGCTTGCTACATTTGAGAGACGATATTCTTTACGTAAATTTGCGATAATCTGCGTTTCAATGATACGATCATTTAATTAGGATACAGTACTTATGGAATCATTCAGTATAAAAAAACGTCTGAAAAGCTTTACCTATGCATGGAAAGGGATCAGAGGCTTTGTATGTAGGGAACACAACGTATGGATTCATCTGACAATTGCTATGTTAGTAATTATTGCAGGCTTTATTTTCGATATAGAGAAGTTCGAATGGGTAGCAATTATTATCTGCATAGGGGTTGTTATCGCGGCAGAAGCATTCAATACAGCCATTGAGCGACTCGTGAACTTAGTATCTCCTGAATGGCATCCGATAGCCGGTGAGGTAAAAGACATTGCAGCAGGCGCCGTACTGATATGTGCTATCGCAGCAGCAATCGTAGGATTGATTATCTTTATACCATATATTAATTGAAAGTTGAAAATTGAAAATTGAAAATGGAAGAAAGGCAGAAGAAACATGCTGGAGATTTACCAGCAGTCTTTCATTTTCAATTTTCAACTTTCAATTTTCAATTATTCAACTATCGTACCCGCTTTTTCTTAAAATAAGGATAGGTCAGCAATATGAAAAATAGCAAAGCTATCGGAGTCAGAATACGCCCTAAATGATAAACGGCATCTACAGAAGACTCAGTGCTCAGATAGCAAGCAGCAGCAACTCCCAAAGACATGCCTGTTTCCCATGCTAAAAGATGAGTGGTATTGGCAGTGCCACGCTGGCAATGTTGTGACAGTTTTACAAACATCAGCAAGAACTCAGGAGTAACCAATCCAAGTCCCACTCCCAACAATATGGCAGTTACAATAGCCGGCAGTTCTTTCAGTAAAATAAAAGAAACCATCATCAGGCTAATTCCTAAAGTAATAACCCTCAGCGTTTTCTCCTCACGATAAACAAACCTTGCCAGCAATACAGAAAACAGGAAGCCCACTCCTACTATTGCAAAAAACGGAATTTCGATATTACCTATAAACACATCACTCAATGAATTATGAAAAACAGGTAACAACAATCCCGGAATAAAAGCTATCAACATAAGATTGAAAGCGGGCAACCATCCTCGTAAAAGTAAAAAACGGTCGGACGAACATAGATTAGTCACAATCGGTGCACGGAAAGGTACATAAACACGGGAAACAAAGAAAATGCCTGCCAATCCGGCAATAACCGATACATACAATAAGGTTTTAAAATCATACCACTGATACAAACCTACCCCCAATGCTATGCCGATAAGCATTCCTAACCGGGCCGTCCACGAGAAAGCAATATTCCCCGAACTACGCAGATTAGTATTGGTAATATCAATAGCCAGCGTAATGCCTGCCGTAGTAGCCATACCAAATGCAATACCTTGTACGAAACAAAGCAGCAACAGCTGTGTGATATCATTAACAAAGCCATATCCCACCGTAGCCGCTACCATCGTTGCAAAAAAGAAAGCACAGACATACTTCCGCTTGTATGCATCTACCAAGTATGCATGAAAGGGACCAATGGCAAACATTCCCAAAGTAAGCAACAAAAACATTGCTCCGGTTTGAGAAACCGGCACACCCAAGTGGTCCGCCATCTCTACCGGAACAACCGGAAATAGCATATACAGGGATATGAACAACAGCAAATTAGCAATACATATCCGCATAAAATGAATTGTCCACAAATGGTTTGTCATAAATATTAATATTGTTCCTTCTCGTTCGGGAAGTCACAGTTCTTTACGTCCGAAACGTAGTGACTGATAGCATCCGTCATCACTGTGAACAAGTCAGCATAACGACGCAGGAAACGAGGACGGAAACCATTGTTCATACCCAACATATCCTGAATAACAAGCACCTGACCATCTACATCACCACCGGCACCAATACCAATGACAGGAATAGTCAGTTCACTTGCCACACGTTTAGCCAGTTCGGCAGGGATCTTCTCAAGAACCAGTGCAAAACAACCGGCTTCTTCAAGTAAGTGTGCATCACGAATCAGCTTTTCAGCTTCTGCTTCATCTTTAGCACGAACCGTATAAGTACCATATTTATTGATTGACTGTGGCATCAGTCCTAAGTGACCCATGATAGGAATACCTGCACAAAGAATGCGCTTTACAGTTTCGATAATTTCTTCGCCACCCTCTAATTTTAATGCATCGGCATGGCTCTCTTTCATAATACGAATAGCAGAAGCAAGACCCTCTTTTGAATTTCCCTGATAGGAACCAAACGGCATATCTACTACCACCATAGCACGTTTCACAGCACGAACAACAGACTTACCATGGTAAATCATCTGATCGAGCGTAATAGGAAGAGTTGTCACATTACCCGCCATCACATTGGAAGCAGAATCACCGACAAGAATCACATCCATTCCGGCACCATCAACAATCTGTGCCATTGTGTAATCGTAAGCAGTCAACATAGATATCTTCTCGCCTCTTTCTTTCATTTCTATCAGGCGATGTGTAGTCACTTTTCTGGTGTCATCTGATATATATCCAGCCATGTTTCTATATATTTATGAATTAATAAATTGGGCGCAAAGGTATAACTTTTAATTTATAACAAACAAGAAAAGAAGAAGAATTCATATTTTAGAGAATTTCCCAATCCGTTTAATTACTTTATTATCAGAATTATTACAACTTTGATGATACTCCAATAAACCAAACAAGAAACAAGCAAGCTCCCGGCCCTATGCAACGAGAGTACTTGTTGAAAACATTAAATAAGTTAGTGGCAGAATAAGTTTCATTTCACCATAGACAGTAACTTCTCATAGGTCATTCCCATGAAATCATCCATGATAACATCTGCTTTATCTGTGATCGTTTCACGGGAATTTGTGGTTGCCAATCCTATAACAGTAGCACCGGAAGAACGCCCGGCTTGCAAGCCATGAAAAGAATCTTCAAATACAAAACTGTTCTCCGGAGTAGTCCCAAAGATCTTCATTCCAAGCAAAAAACAATCCGGAGCCGGTTTAGAATGTTCAAACATCTCTCCGGTAAGAATACGATCAAACTGTGTCTTGAATTCGGGATGAGCATGATAGACATTTTCCATCTTCTCTTCGTTGGAACTGGTGACAAGAGCGATCTTCACACCATGATGACGAAGATCGGCAAGGAAGCCTTGTACCCCCGGAAGATATTCATAGACCATATCTTTCTCAAACTTATTAAGTTCACGAGTAATCTGCTCACGTACCGGAACAAGATCTCCGGAAAAGTATTTATCATAAATCTGCACCAGGGTCTGTCCTTTTATTCCGGGACCAAAATTCTCTTTATGCAGATACTTTTGTCCCTGTTCATTCCAAAAAATAGTATACTGTGATTCTGTGTCCATTATAACACCGTCAAAATCGAACAGTGCAGCAATTGTCTTTGTAGCATCCATAAACATCTTTTACCTTTAAACGTTAAACGTTGTATTTACATCGGCGCAAAGTTCAGAATAATCAATGGATAAGGCAAATTATTTGTACCTTTGCGCCACTTAAAAAACCGTAACGACTCAATATATGGCTCAACAAACCGACCCACGCATTCTGGGAACCGAAAAAATCGGGAAACTTCTGTTACAATACTCTATTCCCGCTATTATCGGAATGACTATTACTTCACTTTACAACATTATTGATAGTATTTTTATCGGGCACGGTGTAGGAGCTATAGCCATTTCCGGCCTGGCCATTACATTCCCGCTGATGAATCTTGTGGTAGCTTTCTGTGTACTTATTTCGGCCGGTGGGGCTACAATTTCTTCTATTCGCCTGGGGCAGAAAGATATGGAAGGCGCAACAGAAGTGTTGGGTAACACATTAATGCTGTGCCTTATTAACTCGGTAGTATTTGGCGGCATTGCTTTTATTTTTCTGGATCCTATACTAAATTTCTTCGGTGCCAGCCCTGCTACATTACCCTACGCACGCGATTTTATGCAGGTAATCCTACTTGGTACTCCTGTGACATATACCATGATAGGTTTGAATAATGTAATGCGTGCCACCGGATATCCAAAGAAAGCGATGCTGACTTCTCTGGTAACTGTATTAGCCAACGTAATTATTGCTCCTATATTCATATTCCATTTCCATTGGGGAATCCGGGGAGCGGCTATGGCAACTGTAGTATCGCAATTTATCGGTATGGTATGGGTAGTGCAACATTTCCGCAACAAGGAGAGTTTTGTACATTTCCGTCCTGGTTTCTGGAAAATGAAAAGACGTATTGTAGCCAGTATCTTTTCTATCGGTATGTCCCCTTTTGCAATGAATGTAACCGCTTGTGTCATCGTGATCCTTATCAACAACAGCTTACAAAAGTATGGTGGAGACATGGCTATCGGCGCATACGGTATTATGAACCGGTTGTTAATGCTCTACGTTATGATTGTAATGGGACTGACCATGGGGATGCAACCCATCATCGGTTACAACTACGGTGCACAAAAACAGGATCGTGTAAAACATACGCTCCGCCTGGGTATCATCGTTGGTGTACTGATCACAAGTAGTGGTTTCATTATCTGCGAACTCTTTCCGCACACCGTTTCTGCTATATTCACTGACAGTGAGGAGTTGATTAATATGGCAGCAACAGGACTGCGTATCTGTATCTTGATGTTCCCTCTGGTTGGTGCACAGATTGTTATTTCTAACTTCTTTCAAAGTATCGGGAAAGCAAAAGTCAGCATATTTCTCTCGTTGTCCCGCCAATTGGTATACTTACTGCCCTGCCTTCTGTTATTTCCCGGTTGGTATGGGTTAAATGGCATTTGGATGAGTATGCCGGTATCAGACGGACTGGCTTTTATCACAGCAGTAATTAGCCTGATGATCTATATAAAAAGAATAAAACACAATGCCTAAAACCAATTAAGATTTCGGATTCAGTGTCCTTGTTTTATAGCATTTGTACAAAGAATAAAGATATTAATTACAACTGTTTTCAAAACAATCCTTACAAACAGTAGGTTTATTTAAAAAAAGCATTTATATTTGTTAGTCAATAAAACCTTTGAACTATAAAACAAATACCTAAGCTTATGAAAACTATAAAAAAACTAATCTGTTTATTATTTTGCATTTTGTCATTGTTTGCATGCAGTAAAGAAGAATCCAATCCCCAATATGATCCGTCTAATGTCTTGTTCAAGGACATCCCTATTAGCGCCATAAAAAGTTGCGTTATAGGCCATTGGATACCATTCCGTCAATATGGAGGAGTTGCCGGTATAACAGAACTCAAAGATATTTATGAAGAATATCAAGAAAATGCACTTATTATAGAAAATAGAGCAACAAATGATTATACAAGAATAGAAATAAAAAAGTGGATTAAACAGGATGATGCTTGCATACTAATAGGGACAGATAACACTCCTATTTTGTATATGTATGGCATAAAAAAAGATATACTTTCTACTTCAATGGGAAAAGAACCTTCACCTGATAATATGGTAACCCTGAGTTCACGAACAAAATAAAAGCATGAAAAGAAATCCATTATTATGGATCATTTGTCAAATGTATAACTCGATACAATAGCGTTAATATTGTTAACGCTATTTTTTAACATCCGAGTTTTATTTCATAAGAGTGTACACTTTAGCATATCAAGAATGTACAATATAGTATAGTAAAAGTGTACAATTAACACTTACAAAACTGTACACTCTTGACAACCTATAAACAAGAGTTTCTGATTCATTATAAATCAGGCTATTACATAGGTATAAACATTCATCGTCTTCCCTCATTTTTCTCCTTAAAGGATTCATATAATTACTTTTTTGACAACTATGTATTTAGCGGATAAATCATAGTTATCTTATCGACATAAATAACTCATTCGGCGGCGAAACTTCCCCTTACGTCTATCATTTTTGCAACAGTTATTATAGGTACGTACCTTCGCATACATCAAAAAGAATAATAAACTGTAAGAAGTATGATAAATGTAAGAAGATTGACAGTAATAACACTCTGCGTAACCAGTAGTAGCATAGGTGGCAATGTCCTCAGGGCACAAGATAATCCTGCTATGAACACTTACGCTACTCCAGCCACAGAACAAACGGTGGAGCACAACTCTCAACAACTCCCTGCCGAATGGACTTTACAAGACTGTATCGACTACGCTTTAGAGCAAAACATCACTCTACGTAAAAGCCGTATTAATGCAGAAAGTACAGCCGTTGATGTAAAAACAGCTAAAGCTGCTCTTTTCCCAAGTCTCTCATTTTCTACCAGCCAGAATATGGTGAACCGTCCATATCAGGAATCAAGCAGTACGGTAAGTGGAACCGAAATTCTACGCAGTAACAGTAAAACCAGTTACAATGGTAACTACGGACTAAATGCACAATGGACCGTGTACAATGGCAGTAAACGCCTGAAAACAATTGAACAGGAAAAGCTGAACAACCGTGTAGCAGAACTGGATGTAGCTACCTCAGAAAAGAATATCGAGGAAAGCATCACACAGACCTATGTACAGATTCTCTATGCTGCCGAATCGGTGAAAGTTAATGAAAGCACCCTTGCTGTCAGTGAAGCACAATGCGACCGTGGAAAAGAGTTACTTGCTGCCGGTAGCCTGTCTAAAGCCGATCTGGCACAATTGGAAGCACAAGTAAGTACTGATCGTTATCAACTTGTTACTGCACAAACTACTTTGCAAAACTACAAGTTGCAACTGAAACAATTACTTGAGCTGGACGGTGAAGAAGAAATGAACCTCTATCTGCCTGCGCTGGATAATAGTAAAGTACTCTCTCCCCTACCTACCAAAACGGATGTTTATCATGCAGCTCTTGCCGTACGTCCGGAAATTGAATCGGGAAAACTGAACATACAGGCATCCGAATTAAATATCGATATCGCCCGTGCCGGATACATGCCCAGTGTCAGCCTTAGTGCCGGGATTGGTACAAACAATACCAGTGGTTCTGACTTTACCTTTGCTCAACAAGTAAAGAATGGCTGGAACAACTCTTTGGGATTATCTATTAGTGTACCTATCTTCAATAATCGCCAGACGAAAAGTGCTGTACAGAAAGCTAAATTACAACGTGAGACCAGTATGTTAAACCTGCTGGACGAACAAAAAACATTGTATAAAACCATTGAAGGGTTGTGGCTTGATGCCAATAGTGCTCAGCAACGTTATGTAGCTGCACAAGAAAAACTCCGTAGTACTCAGACCAGCTTCGATCTGGTTAGTGCACAGTTCAACCTAGGTATGAAAAATACCGTAGAACTGCTAACGGAAAAGAATAACCTTCTCAGTGCCCAACAAGAAACCTTGCAGGCTAAATACATGGCCATATTAAATGCTCAGCTACTAAAATTCTACCAGGGAGGGAATATCGAATTATAGACAGATTACGTGTAACCTGCCTAATGGTATACGCAAATCAAATAGTAAATAGTAAACAGTAAATTATAAAATAGTAAATATAACCATGAACAAGAAAAAAATCATCCTCATCGGTGTTACCATAATAGTGGTGGCAGGTGTAGCGATATGGGCTTTAAGTGGTCGGGTAACCAAGCACAAAATCTCATATGTCACAGCTACCGTGAGCAAAAGTGACATCTCTAACTCTGTAACGGCTACAGGAACGATTGCGCCTGTAACGGAAGTAGAAGTCGGTACACAGGTATCCGGTATCGTAGATAAGATTTACGTCGATTACAATTCTGTAGTTACAAAAGGAGAACTTATTGCAGAAATGGATAAAGTGACACTCCAAAGTGAACTTGCTTCAGCACGTGCAACTTATGACGGAAATAAAGCTGAATACGAATATCAGAAGAAGAATTACGAGCGTAGCAAAGGATTGCATGAGAAAGCTCTTATCAGCGATACAGATTACGAACAAGCCGTATACAATTACGATAAGGCTAAAAGCATGTTCGACAGTAGTAAAGCCGCTTTAGCCAAAGCCGAACGTAACCTTTCATATGCTACCATCACTTCGCCTATTGATGGTGTAGTTATCAGCCGTGATGTAGAAGAAGGACAGACAGTTGCTTCCGGATTTGAAACGCCTACCCTGTTCACTATTGCCGCAGACCTGACACAGATGCAAGTTGTGGCCGATGTGGATGAAGCCGATATAGGTGGTGTAGAAGAAGGACAACGCGTAAGTTTCACTGTAGATGCATATCCCAATGATATGTTCGAAGGTAAAGTCACTCAGATACGCCTGGGAAGTACAAGCAGTAGTACAAGTACGAGTAGTAGTACAACAACAAGCGTAGTGACATATGAGGTAGTCATCTCTGCACAAAACCCGGACTTAAAACTCAAACCTCGCCTGACAGCCAACGTCACAATCTATATCCTGGACAAGAAGGATGTTCTCAGCGTACCTTCCAAAGCATTACGCTTCACTCCTGAAATTCCTCTCATCGGTAAAGAAGACATTGTAAAAGATTGCGCGGGCGAACATAAACTTTGGACAAAAGAAGGTAATACGTTCACTGCACATCCTGTACAAATAGGTATTAGTAATGGAATCAAAACTGAAATCACAGGTGGAATCAACGAAGGTACCCAAGTGATAAGTGAAGCCAATCTCGGTGCAACTACAAGTAATACAGCAGAAATGGAAGCTGGCGGCAATACAGAGAAAAGCCCCTTCATGCCTGGCAGACCGGGAGGAAATAAGAAAAAATAAATTAATGTTCTCAATAATATGAGCAAGAAAGTAATTGAACTACATAACATCAAACGGGACTTTCTGGTGGGGGAAGAGATTGTACACGCCCTGCGTGGGGTCTCCTTCACCATCAACGAAGGAGAGTTTGTAACCATTATGGGTACGTCGGGTTCAGGCAAGTCAACCTTGTTAAATACGTTGGGGTGCCTGGATACTCCAACAAGCGGAGAATATCTGCTTGACGGAATATCTGTAAGAACCATGAGTAAATCTCAACGGGCCGTACTACGAAACCGGAAAATCGGTTTTGTATTCCAAAGTTATAACCTGCTGCCTAAAACAACTGCCATAGAAAATGTGGAACTTCCTCTGATGTATAATGCCAGCGTCAGTGCTTCCGAACGTCGTAGACGGGCCATTGAAGCATTGCAGGATGTAGGACTGGGTGATCGACTGGAACATAAATCCAACCAGATGTCCGGAGGCCAGATGCAACGTGTGGCTATTGCCCGCGCATTGGTCAATAATCCGGCTGTAATACTGGCGGATGAAGCAACGGGTAACCTTGACTCACGTACCTCATTTGAGATACTTGTACTGTTCCAGAAACTTCATGCCGAAGGGCGTACTATTATCTTTGTCACCCATAATCCGGAATTGGCACAATACAGCAGTCGCAACATCCGGTTGCGGGACGGCCACGTGATAGAAGATACGATCAATACTCATATCCTCTCCGCAATTGAAGGATTGGCGGCACTGCCGAAAAATGATGAGGACTAAAAGGATTTACGATTGGACGATTTACAATTTACGATTGAAGCCACTCTTTAAATTATAGATGAAAGTAATCTCAATTGTAAATTATCTAATCGTAAATCAAAATGACTTCAATCGTAAATTGTCTAGTCGTAAGTCGAAGTACCCTAAATCGTAAATTGTCTAATTGTAAATCAAAATAATGAACGGAACCAATTTATTCAAAATAGCCCTTAGGGCATTAGCCAACAACAAGTTGCGGGCTTTCTTGACGATGCTTGGTATTATCATTGGCGTAGCATCCGTTATCACCATGCTGGCTATTGGTCAAGGCTCCAAAAGAAGTATCCAGACGCAAATAGCCGAAATGGGATCGAACATGATCATGATACATCCCGGAGGTGACATGCGTGGTGGTGTACGTCGTGATGCATCCGAGATGCAGACGTTAAAGCTGGAAAACTATGAAAAGCTGCGTGAAGAAACAAACTATCTTTCAGGGATAAGTCCTAATGTATCTTCTTCCGGACAGCTTGTTAATGGTAACAGCAACTATCCGTCATCCGTTAATGGAGTAGGACTGGATTATCTAAAAATCCGCCAATTGGATGTAGAAAACGGAGAGATGTTCACCGAGGCAGATATACAGAGCTCTGCTAAAGTCTGCATCATCGGAAAAACAATAGCTGACAACCTCTTTCCTGACGGATCTGATCCTGTTGGAAAAGTTATTCGCTTCAATAAAATACCTTTCCGCGTAGTAGGTGTACTCAAAGCCAAAGGATACAACTCTATGGGCATGGACCAGGACGATATTGTACTGGCACCTTATACTACGGTAATGAAACGTTTGCTGGCCGTCACTTACCTGCAAGGTATCTATGCCTCTGCTCTCTCCGAAGATATGACAGATTATGCCATTGAAGAAATCACAAGTATCCTGCGTCGCGAACATAAGCTGAAAGACAGCGATGATGATGATTTTACTATACGCAGCCAACAGGAGCTTAGTACAATGCTCAATTCTACAACCGACCTGATGACTACCCTACTCGCTTGTATCGCCGGTATTTCATTGGTAGTGGGTGGCATTGGTATTATGAATATTATGTATGTATCTGTCACAGAACGTACCCGTGAAATCGGACTCCGTATGTCGGTAGGTGCACGAGGGATAGATATCCTCAGCCAGTTTCTGATAGAAGCTATCCTGATAAGTATTACCGGAGGTATTATAGGCGTAATTATAGGTTGTGGTGCCAGCTGGATCGTTAAGAGCGTAGCCCATTGGCCTATTTTTATACAACCGTGGAGCGTATTCCTATCATTTGCCGTATGTACTGTCACAGGAGTATTCTTTGGTTGGTACCCGGCTAAAAAAGCAGCGGACCTTGATCCGATTGAAGCAATACGATACGAATAAACAGCAATAGTAAAGAATGAGTAGTGATAAGTGATGAGTACTATGATCCGCATGGAACTAATCACTTATCACTACTCGTTAATCACTAATTTTACTATCTTTGCAAATATGAAACAATCTACAAACAGCCGCGTTCGCTTTGCCATGGTACTAACCCATATCATTAGCTGGGGTATCATTTTTGGCTTCCCGTTCTTTTTCATCAACCGGGGAGGAGAACCTATTGACTGGATAGGATACATACGCCGTAGTGGAGTACCTCTTAGCTTTTGTATCGTATTCTATTTAAACTATTTCATTCTTATCCCCCGTTATCTGTTTAATGAACGCATTCAAAAGTTTCTATTGCTGAATCTCACACTAATCGTTCTTATGAGCGGTGGGCTTCATTTATGGCAAACCATCATGTTTGTTAACGATATTCCCAAAACTCCCCATAAAAACATGCCTCCCGGCTGGATCTTTTTTGTTCGCGATATGTTCTCGATGGTACTTACCATAGGACTTGCTGCCGCTATCAAAATGAGTATCCGATGGGGACAAATTGAAGCTGCACGACGGGAAGCGGAAAGAAGCCGTACTGAAGCCGAATTAAAGAACTTACGGAATCAGCTGAATCCTCATTTCTTACTTAACACACTGAATAACATCTATGCCCTTATCGCCTTTGATACAGACAAAGCACAACAAGCCGTACAAGAGTTAAGCCGGCTTCTTCGCCACGTATTGTATGATAATCAGCAGACATTTGTCTCTTTAGGGAAAGAAATGGATTTCATTCGCAATTACATAGAGCTAATGCGTATCCGCCTCTCCTCCAATGTAGTAGTAGAAACAAATATCGATATCTCTCCGGATAACCGGACAGAAATCGCTCCGCTCATTTTCATATCACTTATCGAGAATGCCTTTAAGCATGGTATCTCTCCTACAGAACCCAGCTTTATCCGCATTGCTTTTTCTGAAGCCAACGGAGAAGTGAGATGTGAAATTACAAACAGTTACCATCCCAAAGCCGAAACAGATAAAAGCGGTTCGGGTATCGGACTGGAACAAGTAAGCAAACGTCTGGAATTAATCTATCCCGGACGCTATCAGTGGCAACACGAAGTGAGTAAAGATAAAAAAGAATATTCATCAAGATTAGTGATTAGGGAGGAGTGATTAGTGATAAGTGATTAATGATTAGTGATTAGTGACATGCGGTTCACAGCGTAGCCCACTAATCACTTATCACTATTCACTTATCACTATTCACTTATCACTATTCACTTATCACTATTCACTAATCACTAATTATTAAAATCATGACTCTAAATTGTGCCATCGTAGACGATGAACCTCTGGCTCTTGATCTGTTGGAAAGTTATGTCAACAAAACTCCGTTTTTGTCTTTAACCGGTAAATATTCGAGTGCTGTACAAGCAATGAACGAGCTTCCGGAAAAGAAAGTTGATCTGCTTTTTTTAGATATTCAAATGCCGGAACTTAACGGGCTTGAATTCTCCAGAATGGTAGACAAAAATACCCGTATTATATTCACCACTGCTTTCAATCAATATGCCATCGACGGGTATCGGGTGAATGCTCTCGATTATTTACTAAAACCCATTTCATACGTCGACTTCCTGCAAGCAGCCAACAAGGCGTTACAGTGGTTTGAGCTCGTACAGAAACCGGAAGAGATCGAAAGTATCTTCGTAAAAAGCGATTATAAACTGGTACAAGTAGAACTTAAAAAGATTCTTTATATCGAAGGATTGAAAGATTACATTAAAATATATACCGAAGATCAGCCCAAACCCATCCTTTCGCTGATGAGCATGAAAGCTATGGAGGAATTGCTCCCTCCCACTCGCTTCATGCGAGTACATCGTTCATTCATTGTGCAAAAGGATAAAATACGGATCATAGATCGTGGTCGGATTGTCTTTGATAAGACATATATCCCCATCAGTGATAGCTACAAACAGGTTTTTCAAACTTTTCTTGATGAAAGAAGCTAAGAAATAACCCGTTTATCGGTAAAAAGCCCCCATTTGTCTATTCTTATTTGCAAAATAGATGACAAATATGTATCTTTGTACCGAACAGAAAGGAGTTGTGAAACTCTGAGAATAGAATAGTTTAGTTAAGTCTAGTTTAGTTTTTGTGTTAAGAGGCTTCCTCGTCGGCGGACGAACAAGGAAGCCTCTTTTTTATTTACTTATCTTCAATTAATTACAAATACAAATCGGGTATTTTCTTTCTTAATTAGTATTTATCATTAAGAACCCCAAAACGCCACTTTGAGCGATATTCTATTGCCGTTTTATTGCTGCAATACTAAAAAATTAAGGCAGCTTATCAGGCTGCCTTAATTTTTAATTCGCTACTACCATTCGTTTGGTATCAATCAAACAATCATCAACTATAAGAGAATACATATAAACTCCATTAGTTAGTTCTGTAGTGTTTACATCAATACTATTTTGGCCAATAGAAGTTATTGGTATTTTCAGGACTAAAACTCCCATCATATTGTAAAATTGTAAATAAGCACTTTTTCGAATCTCAGGTATCACAAAAGAGATGGAAGTCATGAATGAAGCCGGATTAGGAATATTCTGACCCAATTCCGAATTATCTTTTACCTCATCATTAATACCAGTTACAGAACTTCTTGTAAACAAGGGTGGAGCAGAAGGAAGTTCATTATATATTCTAACTACGCTTCCCTGTTCTGCTATGAAGCCTGGTAAGATTCTAACAGAACGATATCCATTAAAATTAACAGTTACATTATTCCTAACTTGAACATTTATAAGAGTCAAATATGTCCCACTCTCATTATCGTTATATTCATACTCTTTATTGGCAATTGCCACATTACAAGGTTGCACACCAATACTCCAAGAAACATCCCCCACCCAAACGTCATGTTTCAATATTAATTTAGCTTCCTCATTCGTACCAATACAATCCCAGATTACAGAAATAGGTTTATAAGTAAGATCCATGTAATCTCTATTTACCGTAGTCAACGTATAATTTCCATCTTGATCTCTTATCTTTCCATTGATAACTTCCCAAGTATAAACATCTTCTGAAGCTTTTGATACTCCGCCAGTAATTAATCCTGCTGCATATTCGTATGGAATACCCGGTATAGGATTATAATCTCCAAACAAGTGCCACTGCGCATTTAGCTTTGCAGAAAAGCATATTAGAATTAATATAATCTTGAATTTCATGATAATCTATTTATTATTTAATGCCTTTAATTGTTCTATCTCTTCCTGTTGTTTTATTACATACAGAGTCAATTCCTCAATCTTTTGAAGTAATAAAGCATTCACTTCACCCAAACTAACTCCATTGGCTTTAACATCTGATTCACTAGGAATACCTGGTAAAGTACCTTTTTCTGTAATATGCTTCTTTACCTCTCCTAATGTTGGAAGTTTATAATCCTTCTTAAAAACAAAGTCGGCCCAATCAGAGTCTACTTTTATTTCTTTTGCACGAATAGTACCATTAACAGCTAATTTATATCCTTGCGGATCCAGTGTACCAATACCAACATTATTATCTTTTGAAAATAAGACAACTGGAACATCATCGGTTATTGATCCATTACGAAACCTTAAATCTCCGGAATAATTAATATAACAGGAACCATTATTATCATTCCCATTATATGATATTCGTAAACTATGATTTCTATCAGAAGTATTACCAAAAATCAATTCTTTATTAGAAGGAATAAACAAGTATTTGTTTACATGTATATTTCCATTAACATACTGGTCTCCATTAATTGTTTGAACCCCATTAAAAGTATTTACTCCTCTGGTGGCAAACTCCTGCCAATTGTTATTATACTCAGTATCCGTTTTCAAGTGGGCCAGTTTTCTAAAAAAGATTCGGTCGTCATGTTCAAAAGTTGTGGAAATTTGAAATTGATAATTAAGGTTTGAATCATTATGACGCATAACAAATAAATATTTCCAAGGCCATTGAGGAATTTCATAAGGATAGTTTGTTTGAACTTTGTCTGAATCATAAATACCTGTATTTAATATACTATTAAAACTATTAATAGTTTGTGCATAACCATCTCCTATTTGTTGAGCAAAACCCAATCCCACACTAAATAGTGACACAAAAAGTAGTAGAATCTTTTTCATAACCTATAAATTTAAAAGTCAGTAAATTAATAGCTATTATCTCTTTTTTAACTCATTGATTTCTTTCTTCATTTCAATTATGTATAAAGTTAATTCTTCTATCTTTTGAAGTAACAAAGCATTGGTTTCAGCTAAATTCACTCCATTGGCTTTTACTTCTTCTTCCGAAGGCATACCCGGTAAGGTACCTCTTTCACCGATGTGTTGCTCTACTTCCTCCAATGTAGGGAGTTTATAGTCTTTCTTAAAAACAAAATCAGCCCAATCGGACTCTACCTTGATCTCTTTGGCACGGATAGTACCATTTACATCCAATTTATTTTGAGGATTAGTTGTTCCAATTCCAATATTCCCATCTGTCACTAATATGCTATTACTTCTGATTGTACCATTTACATCAAGCTCATACAGAGGATTATCATTCTTTACCCCAACTTTACCGTCAGCCTGTACAACAAACATCGGTGTAAATACAAAACCAAATAAATTGGTAAAACCAACAGAAAATTTATCACGCCCATCAATACAATCGCCGATACTCACCCTTAATTCACTTGCATCTAATCCGGTATTATACCTAGCCATAAAAACCGGATCTGTATTATCATCCAAATGGCTAAACCACAAATAATGCCCCCAGTCTTTCACCCAATCTCCAGATGACACAGTTGGACCAAATTGAAAATCACCATTTAATTCCAGTTTATTATTAATTATTTCTTGGGAAAATAAACTTGCACTACTCAAAACAAAAGCTAATAAAAGACTACTTCTTTTCATAATAATAAATTTTAAAAGTGAACACTAATAAAGATTATCTCAATTAATAAAATATCGTAGTAAGTATATACTATCAGAAGCAATGGCTTCTTAAGTCGGAAAACAATCATTTTAGACAAAAATAAAGAAAAAGATCAAAATATCCTAAAAAGCTACCCGGACAATTACAATGTTTATACATCATAATAAAAATCTGTATATCAATATCATATACGTTTCACAAAAAAAAGAACCCGGACAATTCAAGATTTATTTTTATGCTACAAAATGAGATTGTAGAAAAAATAGGCAGATAGTGTTAGTTTATTAGAGTATTCATAAAAAATAAACCTTGATTCTGAAGAAACGAAACCTGCTTAAAATGCTTCACTTATCATGTGACTCACACATAACTCATCGTAAAGTGCCTCACTCCTACAGTTATCCTCAACCCTAATAGCATGAACATCACAAATCACAATCCTCTCTTATTTATTTCTCATAGCATTTATTAGCCACAAATAAAAATCATATCAGCTGTTTACAGAGTAGGCGTAGTCTACATGCAGGTAAGGTATAACCTCTAAACAAGCCTTATAAAAGGATGATAATGGGGTATTATTGCAGCCTAAAGCATACAAATCTTAAATCCCCTCATCATATTTTTTCATTATTCAATTATTTATATTATCTTTGCGCATATAAAAGCCATAAAACAACTTCGTGTTGGCTTATAAGGTTGTCTCTTTCTATTTTTTGGGCACCTCTATTTACTTATCAAACAACAATAATATATCACTATTTGAAATTCTGATTAATATATTAGTCAGGCTTGTGAAAGTCTGTATATATACTTTTTTAAATTATAGCATAAGATTTGATAAATCTCTATGTAAGAGATTTCTTGTCCGCCCAGCCTGTGAAGGTAGGGCGGATTTTTGTTTATATAGCTATCATACTTAATAATTCGTTAAACAGGACTAAGAATTAAGCTAAATACAGAACCTTTTTAACCAAATATCTGTTTTGATTTAAAACTTAAACTTTTTATACGGCAGGCCATCTGTGAAGACAGCAAGCCGTAATATTTTATTTCTATTCATTTATTATTTAAAAAGCGACTTAGTAAAAAAATAATATATCACAAATAGTACAATTTTATTATTATAGCATTATCTTTGTACCCGTTAAAACAGATGAGATGAACGAAGAAGAATTAATGCTAAATGGCCTCCTGATTGACAAATGCAAAGAAGAAGGAATTATGATAGCTTTGGTTGCTATCAACAGAGAGACAAAAGAAATTGAATTACCACAGAGCTTTAAAGATATAGTAAACGACCCTAACTACTATATTTGCTACTGTCATAGAAATGAAAAAGAAGAATACCTTATTGAGAAAATAAAAGAAGTACCCGATTAAAAAACAGATAAGAATGAATTATACAAAGCCATTCTTATCACAGGTTTCAATACGAAAAGAAAGCCGTTTCTTATCGTATTGAAACAACTTTCTTATATAGATATTTCAGAAGATACTACAATCAACTTATTAACCGATCAATCCGGTATTTCTTCTCTATTTATTTTCGCAGCCGCATAATCATCAAGAAAGAGCTCTACATTCTTAGCATGATGGGCAATATATGCAGCAGGGCCTGTGTCACCAGAGGTACAAATCTCCTCCACCACTTCAGCTTTACTTCTGCCTGTGATCAAGAAGATTACCCGACGGGCATTAATAATAGGACACCCCGTCATCGCAATACGTTTCTGGCCATTATTCGGGTTATAACTTACTTCATAAATCCGATCAGCAGACAATAGTTTCTCTTGTCCGGGAAAAATTGATGAAGTATGCCCATCTCCACCTGCTCCTAACAATATTATATCAAATACAGGCCAACCATCCTGCAAAGGAACCTGGCTTTCTACTACCCGGGAATACCGGACCGCTTCCTTATCCGGTCTATCCTCTCCTCTGATACGAAACACATTTTCATAATCAATAGGAACCACGCCCACCAACAATGAACGTACCATTCCATAATTGCTATCTGAGTTCTCGGGTGGAACACAGCGTTCGTCTACAAAAAAAACTTTCATCCGCGTCCACGGAGTAATATCGCTATATTCGTTTGCCCACAAGTCAAACATCAATGCAGGAGTACTTCCACCACTTAAAGCAATATTGAAAGTCTTGCCGGGTTCATCTATCATAATCTTTATCAGATGAAGAATCAGTGCGCGTGCCGTCTCAATGGACGAAGGATAAATAAAAGGTTTCATAGTTCACAATATTGGTCTGTGTTTGTCAAATTTTTACAAGGATTAGTCCATTCAGCACTATGTTCGTGCATCATAGCTTCACTTTCGAGAGGACCCCATGTACCGGCCGGATAACCATAAAGCGGTGCATCGGGATGTTCTTTCCAATAGTGGAGAATTGGATCAAAGAACCGCCAGGACGCCTCCACTGCGTCACTTCGTGTAAAGAGCGTAGGATCACCCTGGATACAGTCATCAATCAAACGGGCATAAGCATCACCACCAGGTACGCCACCAAGCTGGTTATAACTGAAATCCATTGTTACTTGTTTCACTTCAAATCCTGCACCAGGTACTTTCATACCTATTTTCAGAACAATACCTTCATTGGGTTGAAGGCGAAGGATTAGTTTATTGGCACGAGGACAATTACCTCCCGCACAATGAAACATCTGATGTGGTGTTTCACGGAAGTGTACCACTATTTCCGTAACCTTGGTAGGCATTTGCTTTCCGGTACGGATGTAGAATGGAACACCACTCCAACGCCAGTTACTAATTCCCAGTTTCATAGCAATATACGTCTCCGTCCGTGAATCGGGATTTACATTTTTCTCTTCACGATATCCCTTCTTATTACCAGAAGCGGTGTATTGCCCCCGAACAATATGTTCTTCAAAATCCTCTTCGGTCAATGGAGTCAGAGATTCATACACTTTCACCACTTCATTACGGAATGTATCAGCATTAAAGATGGCAGGTGGTTCCATTGCCGTAAGTGCCACAAGTTGTATGAGATGATTCTGCACCATATCACGTAAGGCCCCGGCAGTATCATAGAAACCACCACGCTGCTCAATACCCAGATTTTCAACAGCCGTCACCTCTATATAATCGATATAATTACGATTCCACAGAGGTTCAAATATCCCGTTAGCAAAACGGAAAGCAAGCAGGTTTTGAGCAGTTTCCTTACCCAAAAAATGGTCAATACGGTAAATCTGATGTTCATCGAAAACAGAAGCATAAATACGATTCAACTCTTCAGCAGACTGAAGATCGTATCCAAATGGCTTCTCTACGATAATACGTGCCCTTCCGCGATTAAGATGCGCTTTTTTAAGGTGCAACGGAATCACTCCATATAAAGAAGGAGGTGTAGCCAGATAGAACAACAGATTATCCGGTTCCTTCTCTCCGGCAAGTTCTTCAATACGCTGACGAAGGCGGACATAGCCAGCCTCTATAGCAGGATCAATAGCCAGATAATAAAGATGTTGTGTAAAGCTATCCATCAACTCTTTATCCTGTTCTTCGGGTTTCACAAATTGTTCAAGTTCTGTATATATGTAAGCACGATAGTCAGTATCTGAGTACACAGTACGTCCCACACCTATCACAGAAAACTCCCCTGTGAGACGCTTATCTCTATACAAAGAGTACAAGGCAGGCATCAGCTTACGTTTAGTAAGGTCACCCGAAGCGCCAAAGATTATCATTACAAATTTATCCATCATCTTAGTGATTAGTGATTAGTCGTTAGTGATTAGTGATTAGTGGTTAGTGATAAGTGATTAGTGATTAGTGGCTGCGCTATTATGCCGGATGGCACTAATCACTAATCACTTATCACTAATTATTGTATATTCCTGATTTCGTATCACCACCATGTCCTGTCCAGTTCTCATGGAAGAACTGTCCGCGGAGTTCATCTTTTCGTTCAAAAGTATGTGCACCAAAGTAATCGCGTTGCGCCTGTATCATATTAGCAGGCAAATTGGCGGATACCAATGAATAGAAATAATTCAATGCCGAAGAAAAAGCGGGAACAGGAAGCTCCTCATGCATAGCCTGTACTACGAGCGTTTTCCATCCGGATAACAGCTCCTTTATTTCATCCCGGAAATAAGGTGCCAACAAAAGATTTTTCGGTTTATCCTTTGCCTCGAAAGCAGCAGCAATGTCATTTAAGAAGATACTACGAATGATACAACCGCCACGCCACATACGTGCAATAGAAGCCAGATCGAGTTTCCAGCCAAAAGTATCAGAAGCACGCTGAAGTACAGCGAACCCCTGAGCATAAGAAACCAGCTTGGATGCATATAATGCAGCATAAATTTCCTTCACCAATTCCGGTTTATTATAAACAGCTTGTGCACGTTTGCACTGAAATTGCCGTGAAGCTGTCTCGCGCAACTCTTTCTGAGCCGACAAACTACGTTCAAATACCGCAGTAGCAATCAGTCCCAAAGGCATACCCAGCTCCATGGCATTAATAACGGACCATTTCCCCGTACCCTTCTGTCCTGCAGTATCCAGAATTTTATCCAACAAATACCCTCCCGACTTATCTGTATGCCGCAAAATATTTGCTGTAATTTCAATCAAATAACTACGAAGTTTCCCTTCATTCCAATGAGAAAAGACATTTGCCATCTCTTCATTCTCCAGGTCAAGCAGATTCTTCATCACCCAGTACGCCTCAGCAATAAGTTGCATATCGCCATACTCTATGCCATTGTGTATCATCTTCACAAAATGTCCGGAACCTGCCGGCCCAATCCAGTCGCAACAAGGCGTACCGTCTGATGCTTTTGCTGCAATACTTTGCAGAATAGGTTTCACCTCCGACCAGGCTGCTACTGAACCGCCTGGCATAATGGAAGCACCATTCAAGGCTCCCTCTTCACCACCAGACACACCTGCACCGACGAAAAGAAATCCCTTCGACTCAGCCAATTCCACACGACGATTGGTATCCTCATAATTGGAGTTACCACCATCAATCAAAATATCACCCGGAGAAAGTAAAGGGAAAAGTTGTTCCATCAATTCATCTACAGCACTACCTGCACGAACCATCATCATTATCTTTCGAGGCAAGGCTATTGAATCTACAAATGCAGCAATATCAGTAAAACCTTCGATGTTTAGACCTTTAGCCCGCCCATTGAGAAATCGTTCTACCACTCCTTCTTCTACTCCGGGCACTGTACGGTTGTATACCGATACATTCCATCCTTTACTTGCCATATTCAAAGCTAAATTTTCGCCCATTACAGCCAAACCAATCAGCCCAACATCTGTTTTATTCTGTATTGACATAATTGTAAGTTTTATCTAATTAGTTGTTTATTCTTTATTAATTTACTTATTTACTATAACATATACAATAAAATTTTGTTCGGCTATTTACAGAAAAAATGCTACTTTTGTAGCAATTAAATAAAGTTTCGATCATGAAGAAAATCCATATCGGGCTGTTACCCCGCATTATTATTGCCATTTTGTTAGGAATTGCAGTTGGACACTTCTTTCCGGCCTCGTTAGTTCGCATATTTGTAACATTCAATGGTATCTTTAGTGAATTTCTAAATTTTTCTATTCCGTTCATCATTCTCGGACTGGTCACAATTGCCATTGCCGATATCGGAAAAGGAGCCGGCAAAATGCTGATTGTAACTGCACTGATTGCCTACGGAGCGACATTGTTTTCGGGTTTCCTCTCCTACTTTACCGGTGCTACTTTATTCCCATCCTTGATAGAGCCCGGAAGACCACTCGAAGAAGTGAGTGAAGCACAAGGCATACTTCCTTTCTTCTCCGTTGCCATCCCACCGCTAATGAATGTAATGACATCTTTGGTTCTCGCTTTCACACTGGGATTAGGATTGGCCACACTACGCAGTGATGCCCTAAAGAATGTGGCAAGAGATTTCCAGGAGATTATTGTCCGCATGATCAGTGCTGTCATTCTGCCTTTGCTACCGCTCTACATCTTCGGTATATTTCTCAACATGACACACTCCGGACAAGTATTCTCCATCCTAATGGTATTCATCAAAATCATTGGAGTTATTTTCGCTTTGCACATTTTCTTATTGATTTTTCAATACTCTATTGCCGCACTGTTTGTTCAACGCAATCCTTTCAAATTATTAGGACGGATGTTACCAGCCTACTTCACCGCATTAGGAACTCAATCATCTGCTGCTACCATCCCTGTCACCTTAGAGCAGACAAAAAAGAATGGAGTATCAGCTGATATTGCCGGTTTTGTCATTCCACTCTGCGCCACGATCCATCTTTCGGGCAGTACACTAAAGATTGTAGCCTGTGCTTTGGCTTTAATGATGATGCAAGGTATGCCATTCGATTTCTCTCTTTTCGCAGGATTCATTTTTATGTTAGGCATCACCATGATAGCCGCACCTGGTGTTCCCGGAGGAGCTATTATGGCATCTTTAGGTATTTTACAATCCATGTTGGGCTTTGACGAATCAGCACAAGCACTAATGATAGCGTTGTACATTGCAATGGACAGTTTCGGCACAGCATGTAATGTTACAGGTGATGGAGCAATTGCATTGATCATTGACAAAATCATGGGAAAAAGTAAACTATGAAACTATACGAATTAAACAAGCAGGGAGGATCTCCTCAATACCCGAAATGAAAAGGATAGCGACTGCCCTCCCTCTCAATAGTCAGAATATTAAAAAAGGCGAACAATAGAGATGATACCCTGTTCTTTCAATTCCTGTAATATTTTGCTTTCTTTGTTACTACGGGCCTTAGAACCATGTGCCAGCTCATAAACCCGCCATGGAGCAGTTTTAAATTGAGATGCCACCTTAATATAAACCATTCGTCTACTCGAGAATAAAAAACAACCAAACCACTTAATCATAAGTTAACAGTTTTACTTGTTATTAATACATGCTTTAAACAAAACAGACGCGTCTATGCATAGTACGCATCTCGCCCAGATATCTGCATACAAAATTAATTGCAAGCCAGATGCTTTCCAACAAAATCAATCTTCAGTATATACCATCTTGTCCAAAGATTATATCACTTTGTCCCTCTCAATTCATATCACACTTATTCTCAGGAAGTTTAAATATGTCACTAACTCTGTTATACAATGACATAAGAATTTTCTCCTCTTCAACCGGTTTTCATATCTCACCGCCCATACAGGTATCACAAAAGTATCTCATAATGAACACATAAGCAAGCTACTCCTCTTAATTTAATGATTATGTAATATGTATTTCAAAATTACAAAAAGACAAAAACAGACTCCTCCTCCAATCTATTTTTTATATCAGAAAAACAGATAAAAAAGAATTGTTGCAAACAAAAAATCTCTCAATAGTTTTTGCGTATTGAGAGACTTTTATTACATATCATCTCAAAAAGAGACTTATTAACAAGATGGTAAAGGAGAAAAATATTTCTTCATAAACAGAAATGGAATACTGGTATTTCCGATGCGACAAACCGATATTCTCATGAAGTATCAAGTGATGGATGATATAAGCACATTATCCACCCCATAAACAACTAACAGATTGTTTTATCTAAAGAGTTTATCACTTTACAGTGAAGTTATTTGATACAATGGTAGAAACAGACTATAAAACACTGAAAACCAAGCAATAAAAAAGTACGTACTTTTGGGGTACAAAAGTACGTATTTAAATCACTATTAATATGCATTTTAAGTCACCGTTAAAATACTAAGTTTGCAAACAAGAGATTAAAGAGTTGTGGCAGATAATAATAAATGTTACAACATTTCTGCCAATTTCCACACCTGTATATGCCGTATGCCTTCCTTTGACGGCAATGCTACATTATCAAGAGATACTATCCACTTTTCATAATTATCCTGTATTGCCTCCAACGAAGCATACAAAGACTGCATCGTCAACTCATTATCCAAAGCACACACACACTGAATGTAAATAATCCGGTCTCCTTTCCGTGCAAGAAAGTCAATCACTTTATTACGATGTACACCTACATAAACAGCATATCCGGCACGTCGTAATTCAAGATAAACATGATTTTTGAACTTTGCGTCCTGTTCGCGGACAAAGAACGGATAAAGAAAACGCATGAAAGCCCAATCATTAATATAATAACGACAACTGCCCAGCACTACTTCTTTACTACGAACCTGACAGCGCTCTACACGATGAATCAGGAAAGTATTCTCGAGGTAACTGATATAATTGGCAATCGTATCATAACTCGTCTTTCGCTGCTGCGAATTAAAATGAGTAACCAGATTAGTAACAGATACCAATTCGGACAGATGTGCTGCTAAATAGATAAGTACATCTTCAAAAAGCCGGGGATCTTTCACACGATACTGTTGCACAATATCACGAAACAGTGCGGTATCTTTAATAGAGGAGACATAATTCCATTTTGCATCTTCCGTTGATAAAACAGAAAGCCGGGGCAAGGAACACCCTTCCATATATGCAGCATAGCTCTTACCGGAAGCTTCTTCCCGCACACGTTCTCTATACTCTGCATAACTAAAAGGAAAAACCTCAAAACTCACATAATGCCGGTCCGGCATCCCTTCCGCATCGCAAGGAAGTATCTCTCTACCGGACCCACTGATAAACAGCTCACTACTGTTGACATAATCCTGCGAATGAGAATATACAAACTCTTCCCAACCTATGATGTTCTGTATCTCTTCAATAAATAGATAGATTTTTCCTACCGGATGAATTCGTTCCCGATAAGTAGATAAAAGTTCTTCAAGTCCTTCACGTCCGGATATGAAACCAGAATCGGTGAATGAACGATTTATATACAATATATTCCGTGCCGATACTCCCTCATCAAGTAAATGAAGCATAATCTGCCGAAGCAGATATGATTTCCCTGCCCCACGTTGGCCTATCAGTAACTTTATCAGTTTATTACCGATATAGCCAAAAATACGATTGGTATAACTCTTACGAATGAATCCGGCTTCCGGCAACCGTCCGTTCCAATAGTTAGAGAGACTTAATTCATTAAAACAATCATTCATATCCGAATATATTAATACTACAATTAAAAAATTCAAATAAAAATGATATTTATAAACTAAACAATATAATTTTCATTTATACTTGAATAATATTCGGCAAATATAAATATTTTCTGTTTAAACTAAAAAAATCCACCCTTATATATAGCTCTTATCCGAAAGAAAATACCGAATATTGCAACGATATTAGAAGCCAGAGTTAGAAGTTGGAAGTCAGTAGTTAGTAGTTAGAATCTATGCAGCGTGATTATTTTTATGCCGAAGGGATTCTAACTACTAACTACCAAATTCTAACTACTAACTATTAGCTTCTAACTACCAACTATCAACTACCAAATTAATTATTTATAATATGAAGAAAGCTCTTATTTCTGGGATCACAGGGCAAGACGGTTCATTCCTTGCCGAATTTTTATTGCAAAAAGGTTATGAAGTACACGGTATACTCCGTCGTTCTTCTTCTTTCAACACCGGACGCATCGAACATCTTTATTTTGACGAATGGGTGCGCGACATGAAACAGAAACGTACTATCAACCTGCATTATGCCGACATGACTGATTCAAGTTCATTGATACGTGTCATCCAAATGGTACAACCCGACGAAATATACAACTTAGCTGCACAAAGCCATGTTAAGGTATCTTTTGATGTACCCGAATACACTGCGGAAGCAGATGCTATCGGTACACTACGTATGCTCGAAGCAGTACGTATCCTGGGACTGGAAAAGAAAACACGCATTTATCAGGCTTCTACCTCAGAGCTTTATGGCAAGGTACAGGAAGTGCCTCAGAGTGAAACAACTCCGTTCTATCCACGTAGTCCGTATGCAGTGGCCAAGCAATATGGCTTCTGGATTACAAAGAACTACCGCGAAAGTTACGGTATGTTTGCTGTAAACGGTATCCTCTTTAACCATGAGAGTGAACGTCGCGGAGAAACATTCGTAACCCGTAAAATAACACTGGCTGCAGCACGTATTGTACAAGGTGAACAAGACAAATTGTACTTGGGAAACCTGGATGCACGCCGTGACTGGGGATATGCGAAAGATTACGTAGAATGCATGTGGCTTATCCTGCAACATGATGTTCCGGAAGACTTTGTGATTGCTACCGGAGAAATGCACACCGTACGCGAGTTCTGTACACTTGCTTTTGCCGAAGCAGGAATCAACCTGCGTTGGGAAGGCGAAGGAATAGATGAAAAAGGTATCGACACCGTTACCGGAAAAGTATTGGTAGAGGTTGATCCGAAATATTTCCGTCCGGCTGAAGTAGAACAGCTACTGGGTAATCCTACGAAGGCTAAAACCGTATTAGGCTGGAATCCGTGTGCCACTCCATTCCCCGAATTAGTAAAGATCATGGTACGCCATGATATGAGAAAAGTACAAAAAATGATTGCAACCAAACAGGAGTAAGATCAATGGATAAAAATGCAAAGATATATGTAGCAGGACACCACGGACTCGTGGGTTCTGCTATCTGGAAAAACTTGCAGGAAAAAGGATACACCCATCTTGTAGGACGTACACACAAAGAGCTCGATTTGCTGGATGGTGTTGCCGTTCGCAACTTTTTTGATGAAGAACAACCGGAATATGTATTCTTAGCTGCTGCATTCGTGGGTGGCATCATGGCCAACAGTATTTATCGCGCTGACTTTATTTACAAGAATTTGCAAATACAGCAGAATGTTATCGGCGAAAGTTTTCGTCACCATGTGAAGAAACTGTTATTCCTGGGCAGCACCTGTATCTATCCGCGGGACGCCGAGCAGCCAATGAAAGAGGAGGTACTGCTGACTTCCCCGTTGGAATACACCAATGAGCCCTATGCCATCGCCAAAATTGCAGGATTGAAAATGTGCGAAAGCTTCAATTTGCAATATGGAACGAATTATATCGCTGTAATGCCTACCAATCTATATGGTCCGAATGATAACTTCGATCTGGAACGTAGCCATGTGTTACCGGCCATGATACGCAAAGTACATCTGGCACACTGCCTGAAAGAAGGAAACTGGGAAGCAGTACGCAAAGATATGAATGCCCGTCCGGTAGAAGGAATCGACGGTAATAGCCCCCAAGAAGATATTCTGAATATCCTGAAAAAATATGGTATCAGTGATACGGAAGTATTGCTTTGGGGCACCGGAACACCGTTACGCGAATTCTTATGGAGTGAAGAAATGGCCGATGCCAGCGTATTCGTGATGGAACATGTAGATTTCAAGGATACCTATAAAGAAGGTAGCAAAGATATTCGCAATTGCCACATCAACATTGGTACAGGCAAAGAAATATCTATCCGCCAGCTCGCCGAACTGATTGTAGAAACAGTCGGTTATAAAGGTAAACTAACTTTTGACAGTACCAAGCCGGACGGTACGATGCGCAAGTTAACAGATCCTTCCAAACTACACGGATTAGGATGGCATCACAAAATCGAGATAGAGGAAGGAGTACGAAAAATGTACGACTGGTACCTTAGTTGAAAACTTCTTTAATTGAAAGTTGAAAATTGAAAGTTGAAAATTAGCTGCGCAAACATGCTGCATAGCAACTTTCAGCTTTCAATTTTCAGCTTTCAACTCTATAAGTTTTCAACTTTCAATTAAAGAAGTTTTCTGTTCTCAATTAAATACCTATATTTGCACAATTTAATACCAAATGTGCAAAAAACAATGGAACAAAGTTTTATAGCTTACATTGAAAACAGTATCAAGAATAACTGGGACCTGGATGCCCTGACAGATTATAAGGGAGCCACCCTACAGTATAAAGACGTAGCCCGCAAGATCGAAAAGCTGCATATCATCTTTGAAGAAAGCGGTATTCAAAAAGGAGACAAGATAGCCGTCTGCGGACGAAACAGCTCTCACTGGGGAGTCACTTTTCTTGCTACATTAACCTACGGTGCAGTAATTGTACCGATTCTGCACGAATTCAAAGCAGACAATGTACACAACATAGTCAATCACTCTGAAGCCAAACTCCTTTTCGTTGGCGATATGGTATGGGAAAACCTCAATGAATCGGCTATGCCACTACTCGAAGGTATCCTGATGATGACAGACTTCACCCTGCTGGTAACACGCAGTGAAAAACTGACATACGCCCGCGAACATCTGAACGAATTATTCGGCAAGAAATACCCGAAGAACTTCCGAAAAGAACATGTAGAATATCACAAAGACCAGCCCGAAGAGCTGGCGGTTATCAACTATACATCCGGAACAACAAGTTATTCGAAGGGGGTAATGCTCCCCTACCGTAGCCTGTGGTCAAATACCAAATTCGGTTTTGAAGTGCTAACGTTAAAACCGGGTGACAAGATTGTATCTATGCTGCCAATGGCGCATATGTACGGGCTGGCATTTGAGTTCCTGTATGAATTTTCCGTAGGTTGCCAAATCTACTTCCTTACCCGGATGCCAAGTCCCAAAATTATCTTCCAGGCATTTGCAGAGGTGAAACCCAATCTGGTAGTAGCTGTACCACTTATCATCGAAAAGATTATAAAGAAGAATATCTTGCCTAAACTGGAAACTCCCACCATGAAGCTATTGCTGAAAGTACCTGTTATTAATGATAAGATCAAGGCAACAGTACGCGAACAGATGATACAGGCCTTTGGGGGCAACTTTGAAGCTGTGATTGTGGGTGGTGCCGCTTTCAATCAGGAAGTGGAGCAATTTCTCAAGATGATTGAGTTCCCCTACACAGTGGGCTATGGAATGACAGAATGTGGTCCGATCATCTGTTACGAGGATTGGAAATATTTCAAACCGGGTTCATGTGGAAAAGCTGCGCCCCGTATGGATGTGAGAATTCTTTCATCGGATCCTGAAAACATACCGGGAGAAATTGTTTGCAAAGGTCCCAATGTAATGCTGGGATATTACAAAAATGAAGAAGCTACCGAACAAGTAATTGATAAGGATGGCTGGTTGCATACCGGTGATCTTGCTTTGGAAGATGCCGAAGGAAATATCACGATCAAAGGTCGCAGTAAGAATATGCTATTAGGTCCAAGCGGACAAAATATCTATCCTGAGGAGATTGAAGACAAGTTGAACAATCTGCCTTACGTATCGGAAAGTATCATCGTGCAGCAAAATGAGAAATTAGTGGGTCTGGTATATCCCGACTTCGACGAAGCTTTTGCACATGGCTTGAAAAATGAAGATATGGAACGCGTAATGGAAGAAAACCGCGTTGCACTGAATGCCATGTTGCCGGCATATAGCCAGATTTCAAAAATGAAAATATATCCGGAAGAGTTCGAGAAAACTCCGAAGAAATCAATCAAGAGATTCCTGTATCAGGAAGCAAAAGGATAAGAAAAAAAAGATTTACGATTGAACGATTAGGAGATTTACTATTAGACGATTTAGTATTTACGATTGAAGTTACACTATGCAAACTAATTTCAATCGTAAATAGTAAATCGTCTAATAGTAAATCTCCTAATCGTTCCTTAATTTAAGATTGTCAGCATTATGAGAAACAAACTATTACTATCCGCAGCCATACTCCCGGCGTTAAGCATTAGTAGCGATGTTCATGCAGCACAAAATCAGAAACATCCTAATATTATTATGTTTCTGGTAGATGACATGGGATGGCAGGACACCTCTCTTCCCTTTTGGACACAGCGTACACATTATAATAATATTTATGAAACGCCCAATATGGAGCGTTTGGCGGCACAGGGTATGATGTTTACACAGGCCTACGCTTGCAGTATCAGCTCTCCAAGCCGTGTCAGTTTGTTTACAGGTATGAATGCAGCACATCACCGGGTAACCAGTTGGACACTGCGCAAAAACACAACGCATGAGCAACCGGACTCCGTTATGATATATCCGGAATGGAATGTAAATGGCATTTGCCAAGAACCGGGAATAGAACGAACAACTCAAGTCACCACGCTGGCGCAAGTTCTGAAAGACAACGGTTATCACACTATTCACTGTGGGAAAGCTCATTTCGGAGCAAATGATACTCCGGGTGAAGATCCGCTGAAAATGGGATTTGAAGTGAATATAGCCGGACATGCCGCAGGTTCCCCTGCAAGTTATTACGGTAAAGAGAACTTTGGAAACAAGCCCGATGGTAAAAGCCCGTTAGCTGCCGTACCAGGTCTGGAAAAATATCACGGTACAGATACATTTCTGAGCGAAGCACTCACACTAGAAGCAGAAAAAGCTCTGGATAATGCACAGAAGAGTGACAAGCCATTTTTCCTGTATATGGCTCATTATGCCGTACACACGCCTATACAACCTGATCTGCGTTTCTATCAGAAGTATCTCGATAAGGGATTGCCTCCGGTAGAAGCTGCCTATGCTACTCTTGTAGAAGGGATGGATAAAAGCCTCGGTGATCTGATGGACTATCTGGAAAAGAACAATCTGAAAGAAAATACCGTTATTCTTTTTATGTCAGACAATGGCGGACTGGCTGCGCATACACGCGCAGGGCAACTCCATGTGCAGAACTATCCACTCAACAGTGGTAAAGGCTCTGCTTATGAAGGAGGGGTTCGTGAACCAATGATTGTCAGTTGGCCCGGTAAAGTAAAACCCGGAAGTAAATGTAATCACTATCTGATGATCGAAGATTTCTTTCCATCCATACTGGAAATAGCAGGTGTATCGAGCTATAAGACAATACAACAACGAGATGGCATCAGCTTTGTACCTCTTCTTACTGAAAAAGGTAAAGTGCAGGACAGAGACATCTATTGGCATTATCCACACAGCTGGGGACCTTCGGGACCGGGAATCGGAGCAACTTGTGCCATTCGCTCGGGAGACTGGAAACTGGTCTACTATTTTGACTCCGGTAAACGGGAGTTATTCAATATAGCCAATGACATTAGTGAAAAACAGGATCTGGCAGGAAAAGAGCCACGCATCACGAAACAGTTGGCAGGAAAATTAAGTAACTACCTCCGTTCAGTTGATGCACAACGCCCCATATTACGTAAAACTCAACAATTGGCACCTTGGCCGGATGAAGTAAAATAAGATGTATTCACCCTTAAAATTAGTAGATAAACAGATGAATAAAAGACTATTTTTTCTACCTCTTTCACTACTTTTTATAGTCACGGGCATAGTCTCCGCTCAAAACAAAAGTACAGGCATTAATTTGTCTGTATGGAAAGGGATCAGCACCCAACCGGCTGACAGTGCACAGACCACCTATTTTAACCTGGGGATCCTTTCCACCATGAATAGGTTGAACGGAGTAGGATTTAATGCATTTGGCAGTGTCATTGGTGGTAATATGAACGGTATACAATTCTCCGGACTTGCCAATATGGTAGGCGGAAGTATGCGCGGCATACAATTATCGGGTATTAGTAACATCAACGGAAACAATATGATGGGATTATCCGCCACTGGTCTTGTCAACATTGCAGGTAATCAATCGAAAGGTGTCATGCTATCCGGAATGACGAACATCAGTGGAGACAATACATCCGGCGTGATGGCAAGCGGTATTATGAATATATCGGGAGACGGAGCAAGTGGTGTACACCTGGCAGGACTTGCCAATATCACAGGCGCTACTTTCAGCGGAGTAACAGCAGGAGGTTTACTGAATGTGATAGGTGAACACCTGAATGGCGTACAAATATCCGGACTCGCCAACATAGTGGCATCACGAATGAACGGTGTACAGATTGGATTGGGAAATTACGCAACCAAAGCCAAAGGGGTACAGATTGGATTAGTGAATTACTATAAAAATGAAATGAAGGGATTCCAATTGGGACTTGTCAATGCCAATCCGGACACAAAAGTACAAATGCTGATCTTTGGAGGTAACGCAACGAAGGTCAATATAGGTGCCCGATTCAAAAATAAACTGTTTTATACCATTATAGGTGCCGGAACGTATTATCTGGATTTCAGTGATAAATTCTCTGCAGCATTATTCTATCGGGGTGGTATTTGGTTACCTCTCTGCAAAGACCTGACAATTAGCGGCGACTTAGGATATCAACACATTGAAACATTCAAAAACAAAGATTACGGTATTCCGGCACGCCTCTACGGACTACAGGCCCGTTTAAATCTGGAATATCAGATTACAAAGAAATTCGGCATATTTGCCTCCGGTGGTTATGGTGGCAGCCGTTACTACAATAAAGACATCACATATGACAAAGGGGTGATTGCAGAAGCAGGAATCGTATTGTTTTAAGTGATAAGTGGTTAGTGATAAGTGATTAGTGGGCTGCGCAATCGTTGATACAGCGCAGCCCACTAATCACTTATCACTAAATCACTTATCACTATTTATTGCTTTTCCTTAATCAACCCCGTCCTATACGCCACCAACAGTTTTTTCAGATCCTGAATCTGCGTAACCAATTCCTTCCCTTTATCCGTATCTTTTACCATCATACGCTGAGAATTGAATTCAATTACAAAAGTGGTTGATTTGATATCCTGTCCTTCTTCTATGGCTTTTTGTGTAGACTGAAAGGGCTCGTGTTGCACCAGCTGTAAACCATGAGAGTGATATACCAATGTATATCCGGCAATACCAGTTTCCGGCTGATAGGCTTTTGAGAAGCCTCCATCAATCACAAGTAACTTTCCTCCGGCTTTCATTGGTTGTTCGCCTTTAATGGTTTTCACCGGTACGTGTCCGTTAATGATATGTGTATGCACGCCTGTCACACCAAATTCTTCAAGTATCTGGTTACATATCTTCTCATTATCACGCAAAGTATAGTAATACCCTTTCTTTTCCTTATGCAGCTTTTTGTCAGCTATAAAATAACGTTCAAAAGTAGCCATCTTATCTTTATCGAACGAAGGAGCATCGGGGCCACACCACATATACCAGATGTAATCCATCGCAAAAAGCCTGTCACCATCCTCGTCTTCGTCAAAATAGGCCGTACGGATTAACTGATCAATCTTATCCATCAGATTCTTGCCCCAGTATTCTTTCCCGCGAATAGTTACATGCTTGAAGCTACCATCTTCATTTAGAGGAACAGAAGCATGATACAGAAGATTGGAATTGCACACCAGATACATCCCTCCATACGTAAACAGGCAACGCATATGTTTCTTCAACTTCTCGCTATTCATAAACGAATAATGCAGCTTATCTACCAGTTCCCTTTCTTCATCGGTCAGGCGATATGGATCTTTGGGATCTATGGTTGGGAAATTAGTATCACGCATCTCATATTCCACACCTTCATAGACAAATACGCCCCGCTCGAAATCAATCTTCTCCAGCAGCTTCCGGTTCTCCATACCAAACTCCGGGCGACGATTAATAATATCCGCTTCCAGCTTAAACTGTATAATTGTAATGGCCTTATGCATCTGCGTGATAAGACGCAATGTCTTCTCATTATATGCCGAATCAGCAAAATTCATTTTCGGTGCAAAAATAGTACAGGGATCATCGGCATAAGTATCCATAGCAAAGGTTGCCAGTGGTAAAAGATTAATGCCATATCCATCTTCAAGTGTACCCAGATTGCCATAACGCATGGACATACGAATCACATTTGCCATACAGCTCGTATTGCCTGATGCAGCTCCTATCCAGAGAATATCATGGTTGCCCCACTGAATATCAAAATTATGATAATTACACAATGTATCCATAATGATATGTGCACCGGGTCCACGATCGTAAATATCACCAACAATATGCAACGAATCGATAGTCAAACGCTGAATCAGATTGCACATAGCTATAATAAAATCATCAGCACGTTTGGTAGATATAATAGTACTGATAATGACATTGATATAAGCATGTTTATTGGGTTCAATGCTCGATTCGTGCAATAACTCCTGAATGATATAAGAAAATTCTTTAGGTAAAGACTTACGCACTTTGGAGCGGGTATACTTGGAAGATACATTCTGACATACCTTAACCAATTGGTTAAGAGTGATCAAATACCAGTCATCAAGGTCTTTCTCACGAGCCTTGACCAGCTGCAATTTCTCTTCTGGATAGTAAATCAGTGTACTGATCTCTTTCTTCTCTGATTCACGCAGGGTATTACCAAAAATCTCATTTACTTTTCGCTTCACTGCACCCGATGCATTTTTCAATACATGCTGAAAAGCCTCATATTCACCATGAATATCTGTCAGGAAGTGTTCTGTACCTTTCGGTAGATTCAGAATGGCTTCGAGATTAATTATCTCCGTACTGGCATCAGCAATAGTAGGAAAACTACGTGACAACAACTGCAAATAACGCAGGTCGCTTACAATACTTTCAGGGGTTATATTACTTTGGGCAGTCATGATATTTACGATTTATTCCCTACGGTCATGACCATTATTAATCTATAACACATAGGTACGTTGACAATTTACAATTTTACGATTTAAATTACTTATTTGTTTATTTTAAAGCCTATATACAAACTTCACAGCGCAGCCAATTTTCAATTTTCAACTAAATAAGATTTTCAACTCAGCAAAAACATGAGTAATATCTGAGCAATAATGACACGCAGAAACATACACAACGGATATACCGTGGCATAAGCTACAGACGGATTATCACCCGGAATAGTATCATTCGCATAGTTCAATGCCATTGGATTTGCCATACTTCCGCATAACATACCAGAGACTGAGCCAAAATCAATTTTCATTATCTTGAAAGCAAACATTCCAACAATTACGGTAGGAATAATAGTTAACCCGGCACCCAGACCTATCCACAACAATCCTTCAGGACGGAATACCGTATCGAAGAAATGCGCACCGGCATCAAGCCCCAGGCAAGCCAGATACATGGAAAGTCCTAATGCACGAAGCATCAGATTGGCACTACGGGTAGTATAAGTGATCATGTGCATACGCGGGCCGAACGTACCAATCAGAATACCAACAATGATAGGTCCACCTGCCAATCCCAGTCTCACAGGAGCACTAATACCAGGAATAGAAATAGGAATAGCCCCAAGAGCCAATCCTAATATAATGCCGATAAACACAGCCACCAGATTGGGTTCTTTCAAGCTTTTTACGGCATTTCCCAATACTTTTTCTACATTCTGAATGGCAGCCGCCTCGCCTACTACTGTCAGGCGGTCACCAAGTTGTAAAGTAAGCTCTGAAGTAGCAAGTAGCTGTACACCCGAACGGTAAACACGGCTGATATTAATTCCATAGTGGTTTCTCAAACGAAGTGAACCAAGTTTCTTACCGTTCAGTTCGGGGCGGGTCACCACAATACGCTGCGAAATAAGCTGGCTGTCAATAGCATTCCAGTCAATATCTTCTTTATTCCAGTCTGTGTTTTCCTGTTCCCCAAACAACACAGTCAGAGCCAATACATCTTTTTCAGAAGTTATAACTAACAGACGGTCACCCTCTTTCAGAATCTTTTCAGAGGTAGGGATACTCACATTGCCGTCTCTCCACAAACGAGATATAACAAATTTAGGATAGCTCATATGGGCTATATCCTTGACACTTTTATTGAAAACAGCAGGATTGTGTACCTGAAAAGCAGCAATATAAGTTTTGTTAGTATCGTCTTTTTCTTTAATGGTGAGATCCTCCTTGCGCACTAATACTTTCCGGATAAGTAACACTGCAAGAATCACTCCTATTACCCCCAATGGATAAGCAACCGCGCACCCCAAAGCAGGAGTACTACTCTCCAACCCCATCTGTTTTAAGGTTTGTTGTGCTGCTCCCAAAGCAGGAGTATTAGTGGTAGCCCCGCAAAGAATACCAACCATATTAGGCAAGGAAACACCTGTTGTATAACTGCATAACACCGTAAGAAGGGTACCCAAAAGCACTACGGCAAGGGCCAGCATATTCAGAGTGATACCACCTTTACGAAAAGAACTGAAAAAACCGGGGCCCACCTGAAGGCCCAATGCATAAACAAAGATGATAAGTCCGAAACTCTCGGCATAATTCAACATCTGCGGATCAACTGATAATCCGAAATGTCCGGCAAAGATACCCGCAAAAAACACGAAAGTCACTCCAAGGGATATACCGCAGATGTGTATTTTGCCTAATCCCAACCCGATGGCAGATATAAGTGAGATAACAACTACGGCCTGCAAGGCTGAATGCTCAATGAAGAGACTATATAACCATTCCATAAATATAATTATTCAATGTGCCAACATGCTAATGTGCTAATTAACTGCATTGTAACATGCCACATGGTAATTGGCATACTGATACATTTGCATACTGGCACATTAATTTTTGCAAAGATAGAAACTATTTATGCGCGTACAAAACTTTTGTGTATCCATTTCATACTGTACCAACGGCGAACAAAGATGATACCCCGAATGTTTTCGTCCAGCAAAAAGGCCACCCACATACCACACAAACCCCAACCCCAATGAACTCCAAACAGATAGCCTCCGCCTACTGCCACAGTCCACATTACAACCAAACCGACGTAAAAAGGATAGTTCACATCGCCTGCTGCACGCAAAGCATTGGTAGCAAAAATATTGATAGGACGCCCTATTTCCAGTACGGTATCTATAACCAGCACGATAACTCCCATACGAATAATCTCCGGATTGGTCGTTAGCCACCCCAAAATAGTATGCCCGAAAGCAGCAAGGATACAAGAAAGAATAAAAGTGATCATCACCGATTTTTTCATCACATACTTTCCTAACAGAAAAGCAGCATGAGGTTTCTTTTCTCCTATCAGGTGACCGATACAGATAGCTCCTCCCTGTGCCATTGATATACTGAAAAGATATACAAACATGATGATATTAACACAATAAGTTCGCGTTGCCAACGCTTCTACTCCCAGCATATTAATAAAGAATGTAATGACTACCTGCGAAGAGCTGTAAGATAACTGTTCACCCGCCGAAGGTAAACCTACTTTCATCAGATTTTTCAGTTCTATCCAGGGAAAAGGACGGAAATAGACAAGCGGAAAACGATGAATATGTTTGCGGAAAAGAATTATGAACAGAATTACCATTGCTACTCCCCGGCTGAATGCCGTAGAGATAGCAGCTCCTTCCACACCTAATTCCGGAAAACCAAACTTACCGAAAATCAATGAATAGTTCCCAATGATGTTGATAATGTTGACAACCACTGTGACCAACATCGGATAAATAGCTTTATTAGCACTACGAAGCGATGCCGATAAGGTGAGAGATATAGCCTGAAAGAAAGCAAACGAGCCAACAATACGCATATACTCTGCACCATCTGCCATTAGTTCCGGACCAAGCCCCATCCAACCGAGTATGGTTGTATTCATTGAATAAAGGAAAAGACTGATTATTCCTCCTACAACCAGATTCACTAACAGTGATACTCCAACAACCTGTACCACTTTTTTTTCGAGCTTTGCACCTAAATATTGTGAACATAAAACGGACGTTCCCAGATTGATTACCTCAAATACCAGGAACGTCAGCATTATAATTTGATTGACTACCCCTACGGCAGCAACACTGTTATCGGAATGACGGCTTAACATGATAGTGTCTACTGCACCAAGCATCATGATAAGCAGCGTTTCTATAAAGATAGGAGCAGCCAGCTTGGCCAGCCTCTTCTTAATACTCTCCTGCTGAATTTTGTGTGTCACTTTTTACCTCGTCTGAATTTCGGGGTGCAAAGGTATTCAATTTTAACGAAACCGAGAGTTGATTTATATCAAATAAGTTAGAGCCTGCCTTTATAGACTACATAGTCATCCCATCCATCCAGATATCCTTCAAGGCGATTCCCCCAAAGATTTACTTCATCGAGATAAGACACATCATTCGGGCCATATACCATGCGAAGAGATGACTGTACTGCATTTTCCCAGTTCCAATTGAAACGATATTCATCCTCCCGTATTCTTCCATCAGGATACTGTATACGAATGTAATCCACTCCCCTCCTATCCAGATAAAAATCAATCTCCTGCCGGCAGTAATAACCATCCATATTATAGTAAGTTCTCACCCAGGTACGACTGCACAGATCACGTGACTTATTATAATAGCTACCGCCAATATCGTCATCATCATAAAAACCATCTATTTCAATCTCACAGGCTGTTAGATTAACCATAGCAAAGGTCAGCAATACCAGTTTCAAATATTTAAAAGCTTTCGTTTTCATAATCTTTTTCCTTTCTTTTATGTGTTTTTGCATAAAACAAAAGTAGGCAAACGTTTGATTGAGCCCAAAAGAAAAATCCTACATTCAATAAGGGAATAGCCTAATCCTTAGAGGGAAATCTCACCTTTTTACTACCAAACGTTAACATCGACACCAAACTTCTTAATTCATGTTATAAATCAAGCTATTAAGCCTCAAAAGTTTGCTATTTTCCCAGAAGCATGTATCTTTGTACTGTGTTTTTCATAGTATTAGATTTAAGGTTAACAAAAAGATTGGCTGTCTGGGAT
>ERZ1108168.307-NODE-307-length-44059-cov-13.668189_pt1 | contig 44059 bp, 45 predicted proteins | sample MGYA00403704_ERZ1108168 | MGnify/ENA primary metagenome ERZ1108168 (study PRJEB35170, sample SAMEA104062421) | human gut metagenome | biome: human gut; feature: human-associated habitat; material: faeces | place: Denmark | collected 2012-06-12 ...
TTCAACTCATTTGAATTCACTGCCCGTTTTGATGCAATTTCCTAATAGAAAAAAAGACGCCCGAAAGCGTCCGAAATCCCTTTATGTTCTGTTCTGAGAGGAATATTTTGTTTAAGCGATTATAAGCTGAATCGTTTGGCCAGCTGCGCTTTATCCAGAGCCTTTACCAGCGGCAGTCCCAAAATGAAACAGGCGACAAGTTCGCCGAAGCCGACTTCCAGCGCATTGATCACAAATCCGGTGAGCAGCGCAGTCGGATAGAGCACATAAGCCAGTTCCGCGCCGATTATCACAGCATTAAACAGCACCGGCATCAGCGCCGATACCAGCGGCACGCCTTTCACGCAGAGCTTACGGCACCGCCATGTCAGCATCGCCGCCAAAAAGGTAGCCAGCGTACCCGCAAACACATCAAAAAAACCGAGTAAATTCACGCCCAGGATCGCACCGATCAGATTCGTCAGAAAGCAGCCCAGCGTTACGCCGGCAATCGCCTCCGGAAACAAAATCGGCAGCAGCGTCATCGCTTCCGCAATCCGAATTTGAATCGGACCGAAAGAAAGCGGCGCCAATGCCAGGGAAACAGCGGCATACAGCGCCGCAATCACCGCGCTGATGCAGAAACGGACTAAAGTCTTATTTTTCATTATCAATTAATTCCTTTCGTGTTTTGTTTATTGTCAGGGGATTGCGACTGACATTTCTTCTCTCAAAACGTATATCATTATATCAGAATTCAGCAATTAATAAAGAGGCAGAATCACATCAGCACATCCAACAGCCGGCCCCGTGTCATTCCAAACAATAGGAAGAGCCAGACGGTTTTAAATAAGCAGCCTCAGCAACCTCCGTTTACATTCCTAAAACTTATTTCTACTATCGCTGCACAAAGAAGAAAGGCTGCATTAACAACGACGTTAGTGCAGCCTTTCTTCTTATTTTATGTGTTTGCTTCCATCATTCCAAATTGGCATGACGTTTCATCAGTTCGGCATTATTTTTATCCAGCGATTGCGCTGACATCAAACGGATAACCAGCGCGTCGCCAATCAACAGAACGCATTGTTCAAAGGTATTGGCGCCCGGCTGAACTGACGCGGCCTGATTGTCCTGCCGTTTTGTCGTCCCAGCCGCGACCTCGACAATAAAATCAGCCAACTGGGCAAGGGTTGAGCCCGGATTCGTTGTGATCAATCCCAAATCCGCGCCGATTTTCTTACATTTCATCGCTATCGATTTCAATGTGCCTGTTTCCCCGGAGCCTGAAGCGATCAGCAGCAAATCCCCGGTTTCAATCGCAGGGGTGATCGTATCCCCAACGACATAAACCGTAAAACCGGCATGCATCAGCCGCATCGCAAACCCGCGGATCATCAGCAGCGATCTGCCCGCACCCGCGACGAAAATCCGGTTTGCTTTGCGAATCTGATCTTCCAGTGCAGTCAGCTCCGCTTGTTTCAAGCGTGTCCGCGTTTCGTATAATTCATTGAGAATCATTGTCAGGATATCCGTTGTTTTCATTTCCTCAGACGTCCTTTCATGGCAAGAGCTGCCTGCTTAATATCCGCAGCGTTATATAAGGCACTGCCGGCAATGATGATCCCCGGTTTCAACCGGACATAGTCATCGATTGTTTGTAAACTCACACCCCCAGCAACGGCAATTTTTGAAGGATCAATCTTTTCCGCCAGCAGCGTTAAATCTTTCAACGGCGTTCCGCCTTGCTTCTGCCGATCCACGCCGGTATGCACGCCGATCAGATCGACGCCCAGGGTCAAACACAGCTGTGCCTTGGCGGCGAGATCGTCAACGCCGATCAAATCCGCAAGCACCTGCTTTCCCGCCGCGTGCGCGGTCTTGACTACCTCTGTGATTGTGGCTTGGTCGGCAAGGGCTAAGACCGTGACGATATCCGCGCCGGCCTCGCAGGCGTCATGACATTCGATCGCTCCTCCATCCATGATTTTCGTATCGGCCAGCACACACAGTTCAGGAAATTTGCTCTTTAAAGCGCGGACGGGGTGCATTCCTTCTTTTATGATCAGCGGGGTTCCGATTTCGACGATATCCACAATATCCTTAACCTTTTCAGCAAGGCAGAGTGCCTTGCCCATTTCGGTCAGATCGATTGCGATTTGTAATTTCATAGTTGCTTCCTTCCTTAGACCGAATAAACGCTTCTTGCGCTTCTATCGGCACTCATCCAAAACTTCCTGGGGAATGCCGGCAGCCGCTTCTTCATCGATGATCAATTCAACATTGGGATGCATTCTCAGCCAGGAAACAGGGAAATGCGGATCCAGTTTCTCGGTTTCAAAGAGTTTTTTCAGCAGCGCTGCCTTATGCGAGCCTGAACAGACGACATAATAATGCTTCGTCTTCATATGTTCCTCCATCCCGGTCGTAATCGCGTGGGTCGGCATCCCTTTTGGACAATCCGCAAACGCTTTTGCGTTTTGTTTGCGCGTCGCCTCATCCATTTTTACAACGTGCGTACGCGGAAGAAGGAAATCATCGGGTTCGTTAAATGCAATATGACCGTCATCACCGATGCTTGTGATCGCGATATCCAAGCCTCCGGCATCGAGAATTGCCTGAGCATAGCGCCGGCATTCCGCATCTAAATCCAAAGCGTCGGCTTTGGGATAATCGACGTTTTCCATATTGATGTTGACATGATCCATAAAATGCTTATGCATGAAATAAATAAAGCTATGTGGGTCATCCGGTGCCAATCCAGCATATTCATCCATATCAAACGTTCTGATCTGGGAAAAATCCACTTTTCCTTCCTCATACATCTTGACTAAATACCGATACATGCCAATGGGCGAATTCCCTGCCGGCAGGCAGAAGACAAGGTTCGGTTTTTCCTGAATCAAGCGAACTACTTTTTCCGCCATGACGCGGCTGACTTCCTCATAATCTTTGCATACAACAATCTTCATTTTTTCATTCCTCCTGATTTCTATATTTGCGCCTTCTACACAATACCGAAGAAGGATAACGCAAGCCTGCGGCCAGCATACGGCCAGTCAGCTCTTACTCCGAGATGGACTGCAGCTGGCCCCGGCAATAAACGGCCTGCAGAGCAATGTGTTCGTCACAGACGACAATATCCGCGTCCTTGCCCGCCTCTAACGTTCCTTTGCGTCCATCCAAGCCTAAATAAAGCGCTGGATTGATCGTCGCCGCACGGATCGCCGTGACCAGCGGCAGACGAGCCTGACGATGAAGGTGATCGATTCCCTGATTGACATACAGAGCCGAGCCGAACAGCGTGCCATCAGGCAAGCGGAACGCACCTTCGTGCGCAAACTGCGCATAGTCCGGATCATCTTTGCAGTCAGCGGAATCGGTCACTAATATCAGCTTCTCGGCGCCCTTCATCGTACCGATCAGATGCACTGTTTCAAAGTGGACATGGACCCCATCGCCGATCACTTCAGCATACAGTTCCTCCAGATTCAACGCCGCGCCGAAAATGCCGGGATTTCGGTGATGGAATGGACGCATGCCGTTGCCGCAGTGAGTGATGCCGGTCGCACCGCAGCGCGCCGCCTCCCTGACCTGATCAAAGCTGGCGCCGCTGTGTCCGCAGGAAACCCGGATGCCGTGCGCGACCGCGGTTTTGACAAACGCGTAATCCTCATCAAATTCAACCGCGCATGTGACGGTCAGAATATGACCTCCCGCTAAATTCTGATAGTGCAGCAGCTGCTGCGAATCCGGTTTGACAATTGTGTATAGATCCTGCGCCCCGTGAAACTGATGGGAGATGAAATTTCCTTCCATGTTGATGCCGAGAATTTCCGCACCGGCAGCCTGAGCTTCGATCGCTTCCTTCAGAATCGGCAGCGCGGCTTCGTTGGCCGCCGCGCTCTGGGTTGCGGTTGTCGATAAAAAAGAAGTCACGCCTTCCTTCGGCATATGCTTCTGCCAGCGAAGCATCGCTTCCACTGTGGGCTTGCCGGCATCGCAGCGATTCCAGCCGTGCGTATGGATGTCGATAAAACCCGGCAAAATCCACTGATCCTGATAGTCCTGGTCAACCGGCTTTTCACCATAAGGCAAAACCGCCTCAATGCGGCCGCCGGCAATTTCCAGCTGACCTGGCTGAAACGCGTCGTTGATCCAAACCTGTGTACTTTGAATGATCATGAAATATTCCTCCTCTTTCTTCAAGCTCCTATGCCATGAGATTTAATTGATCCGCTTCAGGAAGGCCAACGATTTTTATTTTTGAATCCAAACACTCTGAATGCTTTGCAGTTTCTTGCCCAATGAATAAATGACGGCTGCGCAAAACGAATACCGTTTTGCCTCACGTTGCTCATTTGCTCACAGAACTTTCTTCAGTAAACAACATATTGCGAATGGATAGATATCGCTTCTATCAAAAGCAAAATTACCTCTCTGATCAGGAACAAAGGATATCTCTGTCATCCCATCGGCGATCATGCATTCATCAATCGTCAATTCGACGCCATTCAATATTCGTGGCCTCCATAATTTTACATCTCATTTCTATCGGATACAATAATATTATCGCCTATTTTTGTTCATGTCAATAAAATTAGGGTAATCCTCCTTTCGATTTCAATAAGATTGGGAAACAGGATTGCTTGAACCAATAATTTTGATAAAATAATAGGTATCAGACGGAGGTTTTTATGCAAACATCACAAAAAGCCATGGAGCGCCAGTCGCGCATCCGCGATTTATTGTGCTCAAAGGGAACCTTGACATTGCAGGAGCTGGTTGTCCTTTTAAATTGCAGCGAAGCGACGATTCGCAATGATTTGAGCAAACTGGAAAAGGAAGGTGTGCTGCAGCGCGTCTTCGGCGGTGCGGTGGCCAATGAAAGCACCGGCCGGAACTCCGTCATTTCCAAGCGCATGAACCGGGAAGTGGAAGAAAAAAAACAAATAGCAGATTATGTTGTCAAGAATCTGATTCAACCGAATATGATTTTGACATTAGATTCCGGCACGACGAATATGATGCTCGCCAAAAAAATAGTCGACGCCAAAATTCCGTGCACGATTGTGACCAATTCTTTTTCCGCAGCAACGATTATCTCAAAATCTCCGCACATCCAGCTGTACTTAGCTGGGGGATTCTTAGATGTTCAGCACGAATCATTTCATGATGATGTTTCTGAGCTGATTGTTAAAGCCTACCGAAGCAACCTATGCTTCATAACGCCTAATGGCTTGGATCAGAACGGCACAGTCACCAGTTCCAGCATACCGGAAAATTCGATCAAGCAGCTGATGATCAGACAGGCGGATAAAACGGTCGTTCTGGCAGATCATACCAAACTATGCAATACGGAACTCAGAGTGATCTGCTACGCCGACAGCGTGGATCAGGTCATCACGGATTATCAAGCATCAGCAGAACAAATCAGTATGTTAACGCAGGCCGGTTTCCGAATCGTTCAGGCTTAACAGGAAAATCAATTCTGTGCTTAAGAAAGCAAAAAATCCAGGGACTTCCTGGATTTTTCTCAAACTTATTTTATTCCAATCCCGATGATGAGTCCTATATCGCTCAACATGACACGGCAGCGTTGCTGCCTTTATCTCGTTTCAAGATTGGCTTAACTTCATGTCCGTGGGGGATCGATGCCCATCCCTGGCGTTAAGCCTGTTTTTGATAATTTCCCTCCCAAGCAGAGGTGGGGGAATCCTCGCTTATTTCGTTGAATAGCCATATTTAAAGAATTATACCTAACAAGGATAACCGTTTTCAGTGCTTCCTTAAAATTCTTAAAAACCTTCAAAACATAATCTTAATGATCCCGCAGGTTTATCCGCAGGAATTGATTCACATCCTTAAGAATAATTTTAACTAAAGCACCGCTTTGCTGCTCTTTTCCGCTTAATTCATAAACAGTGCGCTTAGAGTCATTGTCTAATTGCAGATTTTCTTTTGTCATTCTAATCTGACCTTTTATTCTTCTATCGGAAGCAGCGAATCACTTTCTGAGTACAGCATGACACAGGCCATTAACATGCCGTAGACAAAACGGATAATCAGCTGAACAATCTGGGACGCCCAGGCTGCGCCGATAAACCAGCAGGCCGCTTCAGCGATCGCGCAGCAGGTAAACGCAAGCATGTAGATTTTCATGCGAAGATCAGTTTCCTTAGCCTTTTCCCGCAGCCGGCGGCGGCGGAATTGCCGCCAGCAGCCTTCAAACATCTTAGCGAAGCCGAACAGCTCAAAGATCCGGCAGACCAGCATCAGAATTCCGCTGTATCGTAACGGCAAACTGGCAGCCAGAGAAAGCAGGCAGCAGATCATCGCGCCCAGCAAGCCGAGGCCGGAAATCAGAAAAGCCCGGATCTCACTGCTGCGAAAGTTCATCATCATGCCGATGGCACATAAGCCGTAGCCGATCATATTGAAAACCCAGACCAGACCCTCCCAAGGCAGTTTCACAATCGTCAGGGTCAGAAACATCAAACCCCAGAAAATCAAAAGCATTCCTTTTTTCATTCGCTGTCCCCCTTTCGTGTGGTTGACAACAGATTAAAAACATTAAAGCCTTCCTGCCGTTTGCGCTGCGTGGAGAACTGCAGATCAAAAGGATTGCCTTTTTCATCCTCCAACGTCATCGTCGGACTCAGCCGCATCGACTGCAGCGGATCGACCGTTTTTTCCTTAAAGCTGCCCTGAATGACAATTTCACCCTGCGGCACCAGCAAGCCCTTCCATTCCTCCACCGGCTTATCGTTGATAATCAGCTCCAGCACGTCCAATACATTTTCTGCCGTAGTGCTGGAAATACTGGCAAAGTGCAGCATCTTTGTCGCGTTTAAGCGAATCGTAAAGCTGCCGTCATCCTTGGATGTCATTTCAGTAATTTCAAACGGACCCTCGTTCTTCTCTTTCGGCACCAGCTTCAGCTTTCCCAAACGAATCTGTTCTTCACTGCCGTCAGTAAACGTTAATATCGCATCGGACAAATCCAGCCCGCCGCTCTCCGGCCATTCGGTTTCCATCGGGGCAATGACAGCCTGCACGGTCGTCACTTCAAACGGACCGAAGCTCTGCGTTGTCCGGCCGATCACATACACAGGAAAATCCTTGGCGACAAAACGCATGGAATCCACGGTTTTAGGTTCATCCTGAGCGCTTAGATAACTGAATTCAAAACCCATCATTTCCGAGGAACGGCTTTGATAGATCAATTCTGTGTTCTGTTCAATCAGGGTCAGGCTTTCAACCCGGAATACGCTGACTAAAAGCAGCAGCACCGCGGCGCAAAGCCCCAGCAAGCCTGTCATGATCAATAATAAACGATTTCCTTTTCGCATTGTCGGCTCCTTTCCATTAACGATATAAAATGCTTTTCAGCCGCATCAGAGTATTTATGGGATCAGAAATCACGGTCTTTTTACGTTTAGACAGGAAACGTCAATTTCCGATTGGCTTTATTATCTCATTGAATGGCTGCAGATTCAATGAAACAGATGTGAACAGTTTGGGACTTTTTGTCTAAATTCAGAAAATTCCTTTCCAAGTCATGCAGTCAGAACGGTTTTTGATCTGAAGCTTTTAGCGCAGAATCCATCCAATGATCAAAATGATCCCTGTCTATGATCGGTTCTGTTCCTGACCTTATGATATAAGATGTTTTTGCCGCTATAAAGGCTATATATTTTTTCATTTCTTCCCCCTGGTTCATCATTGAGGTATAAGATAATCCGTAACGCAGGACTTTATTTCCTTGATTTCATTTATGACTTTTATCTTTTTATGAATTTCCGTCCAATTTGAACAGATAAGCATTAAATAAGCCTGTACCTGCGGCCCGTCTTGCTTCAAAAAAGCAAGTCGTTCCCAACAAAATAATATCTTGGTTTTTCAGGAAAGCGCAGTCATTCCCGTCTTCTAAACTAAGTCTTTAAACAGAAAAGCGCGCTTTTAAAATAAATTTTTATGCGCATTCAATTCATTCTCTTTTATAATCTGATGCTTTTTCATGGTAAAATAAGAAAAACCTCAGGAGGGATGACCATGAAATGTCAGGAAGCCGCCGCTTTATTAAAGAAAAATATTGAACAGATTCTGGTCGGCAGTGAACAGAGCTGCGATTTGATGATGATGAGCTTGTTAGCAGGGGGCCACATTCTGTTGGAAGATGTGCCCGGCACAGGCAAAACAACCTTGGCCAAGGCTGTCGCGCAATCGCTGAACCTCTCGTTTAAACGGGTTCAGTTCACGCCGGATCTGATGCCGTCGGATCTGATCGGCATTCAGTTTTACAATCAGGCCAAAGGCGAATTTGAGTTCCGCCCCGGCCCTTTATTCACGCAGCTGGTGCTGGCGGATGAGATCAACCGGGCTGCCCCGCGGACTCAATCCAGTTTACTGGAAGCCATGGAAGAACATCAGATCAGCGTGGAAGGAACAACCTACCCGCTGCCGGAGCCGTTTTTCGTCATCGCGACGCAGAATCCGATCGAAAATCAAGGAACCTTCCCGCTTCCGGAAGCGCAGATTGACCGTTTCATGGTTCGCATTCATCCGGGTTATCCTTCGCCGCAGGAAGAAGTGCGGATGCTGAAGAACCTCAGTGCACAGGCCTCAATGCCAAAATTGGACGCGGTTCTGGATGGAGCGCAGTTATTAGCGATGCGCAGAGAAGTCGATGCCGTCCGCATCCATGATGTCTTATTGAATTATGCTTTACAAGTTATCAGTAAGACACGAGACCATGAGCGAATTCAGCTGGGCGTCAGTCCCCGCGGCGCTTTAGCCTGGATCCGCTGCGCCAAGGCAAAAGCGGCCATGGAGGGACGGGATTATGTGCTGCCGGATGATTTAAAAGCCTGTGCCCAGCCGGTACTGGCTCACCGTTTGATTCTGGGAGGATTGAGCCTGGGATCAGATCGGCAGGCGGAAGCCGTCTTAGCCCAGATTCTTGAAGAAATTCCAGTGCCGGTTGAAAAGTTTCAGGGTTGATTCCCTATGACGCTGTTGTTAATCTTTATTCTCGGTCTGGCGCTTGTCCAGCTGGGCCGTCTTTACTTTGAACGGCAGGGAGCGCGCGAGCTGAGCATCACGCTGCTCAGTGATGTCAGCCGGCTGGAGCCGGGGCAGACCCTGACGCTGACGGTGATTTTAGAAAATAAGAAACGCATGAGTGTTCCGCATGTTTCCGCACGGATTCTGTTTCCCGCCATCCTGGAATGTCTGGAACCAGATCTCATTTTGAACGATGAAAGCACGGCTTCAGCGCTTGTCCTGCATACGACGCTGGCCGGAAGGCAGAAAAAAACCCGGACGCTGAAGTTCATCGCCCGGCAGCGGGGGGCCGGGGAGTTCCGGGTGACCACTGTCCTTTCTGATTATTTAAGCCTGACTCAGCTGGATGGACCGCAGGCGCAGCCGCGATTGTGCGTCGTTCATCCGCTGCGGCAGTTTCCTTCATCCCTTGCCGCTCATCCCTGCGGGCTGCAGGGTCAGCGCTCAGTTCGGCGCTGGCTTTATCCCGATCCGATTTTTTATACGGGCGTCCGTCCATATCAGCCGCAGGACAGCTTCCGCGATATCGACTGGCGGGCAACGGCACGGTACCAGTCATTATACGTAAAAGAATACGATCACACCTCAGATCCGGCGTTTTCAATTTTCTTAATTTTGCAGTCGATTCAAAATTTGTTTGCGGATGATGCGGAATTTATGGAAAGGGCCGTGCAGTTCGCCGCCGCCATGCTGGATCAAAGCCAGCGCCAGCAGCTGCCAACGGCGTTGGTAACCAATGCGGTCGTGCGGTTTACCGTTGCGGACACCTCAGTCTGTGATCACAGTTTGAACCATACAGTCAGCTGTCTGGATCTGTTAGCCTGCGCCGCACCCTATCCGCTGAGTGAGCCGACACGGTTATTTCAGCGTTATCCGCAGCTGCTGGACGCCGCGCATCATTGCCTGTTGATTCTGAATACTTTGACTGAGCCTTTACAGGAATGGGTGATGAAGATTTGCGCCCAAGGTACAGCGGTCACCCTGGTATGCTGGACGCTGCCGGATCTTAAGGGCTTGCCGGAGAACTGCGATGTTCTGTCTTTAAGGAAGGAGGAAAGGGAATGAAACGTTTCTTTCCTTATTTAATTTCCCTGCAGCAATGTCTTTGCGGTTTATGGATCATGTTCGTTCTCGTCCAGACCTTTCTTTCGCAAACCCTTTCGCTGCTTGGATGCGGACTGTTTTTCTTTGTTCAGTGGGGGCTGTCGCATTTATCCTGTGAGAAAAAGCCGGCGCTGCGAACCGGACTGTTCTTCCTCTGCATTCTCCTCTTTGCTGTGCTGATTCCTACGCATCGGGATGTTCTGACGATAGGACTGACCACCGTCAGCTTAATGTTGGAAACCGGGTTGATTTTTTCATTGAAAGAGCTGCGCGACTGTTCGTGGGGCCGGTTGGGCATCGGCGGCCTGACTCTGGTTCTTTTGAATCTGGTGAGTCCTTCCCCGGCCTTGATCCGCTATTCGCTGCTGTTAGTCTTAGCCGCATTATGCCTGCGGGTTCAGTCGCAATTTGTCAACCCAGCTCATCCGGCTTCCTTGATGAATTTAGATCAGGATCAGGAAAAACTGTTATTAAAATTGGCGGGAATGCAGTTGTTCGTTACGTTGCTCATCAGCCCGATAAGCTCGATGATTCTCTTTCTGGCGCAGCTGCTCAGCCAGGGACTGACATGGATTTTAAGCTTTTTGATCGAAGCGTTTGCCTTTGTCTTCTCGGCGATCATTCTGTCGCTGCAAAGCTTGATCCGCTGGATTCTTTCTCAGCAGAAAGGGACTGAATCGGCCCCGGCGCTTACACCGCAGCCGGACGCTGCGATGACGCCCAGTCCTGAATCATCAGCGGCTGCCTCCTCTCTTTTCAATGGGATTCTGGCGTTCATTCTGCTGATCGCCGCGGTGTTTCTGCTTGTTTCTCTGATTCGCTGGCTGATTCGGCTGATCCGCAAATCCCGCCCGTTTTCCTTGGAAGGCGGATTTGCGAGCGAAAAAATCAACAGCTCTGAAATCCCTGTCCGGCCGAATTTGCGCCAGCGCCTGCAGGCTTGGCTGCATCCTGAAGTTCTCTCTCCCATTCGGAAGCAATACAAGAAAGCGGTTGATGAACGGATTGAAAAAGGTCATCCTTACGCGCCGCATACGACGCCTTGGGAATACTGGTCAGAAGTTCAAGCGGATGAGGCCGATGATCAGTTTGAAAAGCTGACGCAGGCTTATAATGAAGAACGCTACCGGCCTTAATCTATACACACATTCACGAACAAAGACCACAGGATAGAATCTGTCTTGTGGTTTTTTTAAGAAATAGTTCTGGTTTGTGACGGTCTGATAAAACTTGAAGTTTTTTCCTCTTTTTGCGGGGCTTTTTGTCCTTTTCCGCAATATTGAAGGTGGAGGTCATTGCCTATGGATAAAGATCAAACGCAAAAACGGCCCAGCCTTCACTTAACCAATGATTTTGTTTTTAAAGCCTTCCTCACCTATGACTCCGACAAAGACGGATGCATGCTTGAAGACTTAACCACAAAATTAATTCGCTCCCGGGTGAAAGTCGAAAAACGCAGCGCCACGGAACTCTACGCTCCCAACGACCAAGGGAAAGATATCCGCCTTGATGTCAGCGCTCAGCTCATTCCTCGTGCCTATCTTAATTTGGAGATGCAGACATCAAAAATGCAGATCGAAAACCGAGCGGTCTATTACGCCTCGATGTTGTTAACCCAACAGGAAAACAAAGGGCTTCATTACTCTGATCTAATGCCTGTGATTCAGGTCTTCTTTCTGGATTATCTTTTTCCCCCAAAAGAACATTTTTCCGACAAAGCGATCCATGCTTATCAGTTTCAGGAAATTGATGATCATGACTGCTTGACAAATTTGATGACAATTTATATCATTGAGATAGCAAAGATAATTCAAGTGAAGCATAGTTATGATGAACTCAATGAAATTGAACAATGGCTCTGGTTTATCAAATACTACGATGATGAACTTAGTGATCCAATCGTCGCAGAGTTAGTTCGACGGCAAGACATATTTAAGGAGGCGAGTGAAATTATGAATGCCATCAGCAATGATCCAGCCATCCGTGACGCAGCCTTTGCACGCGATAAAGAACTGAGAGATCGAGCCCAAATCAAATATGAAGGAAGAGAAGAAGAACGCCTGAATGTAGCCCGCTCACTGCTTCGCAAGCACCTGAACGATGATTTGATTATCGAATGCACAAAAGTAACCACGGAACAATTAGCTAAGTTAAAATTAGAACTGAATTCCATGATATTTTAATAGTAAAATAATTGCTGGATCGGATGGCTGCTAAATTAGATCCTGCGGAATTAAAAAAAGGGAAAAGTCAAAGTTACAAAGACTGCCCGATGAGCTTCTATGCTTATTGGCCTCTCAGAGTCGGATTGAAGACTACGATACAGATGTGGATTTTGTCTGACGGCACTCTATTGATCATCAAACCAATGAACGGATTGATTTTTGATTCCTCGTTGGAGTTTATGAAAAAGCTGATTATTCCTATTCTGGATGACCCTTTCAAAATGGTTCGTTACCTAGGAGCTTAGACTTCCCGAAAGAAAAAGCTCTGTTCTCTCATCCGCAAAATGATCAAAAACCCTCGTGCTTGGATTCGCAAGAAGCTTTCTTCTCATCGCCAGTTCTGAAAGTAATTTCTTCAGAATGGTTTGCCTACTTGAATTCATCAGCGCTGGATATGCAATTTCCTAACAGATAGAAAAAGCAGGTTATCTCACCTGCTTTTTCCAATGGCAAACACTTAATTTTCTTTTTTTGGTTTTCTCGGCTTTGGTTTTGGCAGATGCTCGCAAGTCATCCTTACGATCTGTCCCAGCTTCTCCCGATCATCCAGATCTTCGATTAAAAAGCTTTCCTTCGCTCCCGCATAGGGCGGTGCTTTCGGACAATCCGGCATGCTTTCTGCGACAGGCGGTGTGATTTTGATAAACAGCTGATCATCACAGATCACACCGAAGAACACCTGATCGCAATACAGACCATATTCTCCGAACATGCGTTTCCACGTGATGGTGCCGGCTAAAGCCAGCTGATCCGCCACATACGTGACAAATTCCAGTGTTGACGACATCGTTAATAACAGGCGATGTTGCTGTCGGTTCGGGATTCCGTTCCGCCAATCAATGTGCCGTTCTCCATTCTGAGAATCATTTGTCCGCGGCCGAAAACACCGGGATCCAAGCAGACTTCAATTCGATGGCCTCTTCTTTGCAGGGCCTTGACTAATGAGGCAGGGAAATGAGGTTCGACCAAGATGCGGTTGTCCTGTTTCCACAGCCAGCGCGGCGCATCCAGCGCCATCTGCGGATTGAGATGGAAATCAATCAGGTTCATCGCAACCTGGACATGTCCCTGCGGCTGCATATGCCCGCCCATAATACCGAATGGACCGATCGCTTTGCCATCTTTCATCATAAAGCCAGGAATAATCGTATGATAGGTACGCTTGCGCGGCTCTAAATAATTGGCATGCTTTTCATCCAGCGAAAAGCCACGTCCCCGATTCTGCAGCGCAATCCCGGTACCGTCGACCACAATTCCACTGCCGAAGCCCATATAATTGCTTTGGATATAGGAAACCATATTGCCTTCTTCATCCGCTGTACATAAATACACCGTTCCGCTTTGCGGCAGCTTGCTGACCTGCGGATCCTGTGCACAATCTGTGATCTGCGCGGCGCGGACAGGGCCAAGCTTCGGATCCAACAGCTGTTCAGTTTTGACCTTCATGGCTTTGGGATCAGTGATATAGAACAGACCATCCTTAAACGCCATCTTCATCGCTTCTAACTGACGATGCACCGTTTCAACATGCAGCTTCTCTGTAAACTGGAATTCCTTAAGGATATTCAGTGCCATCAAAGCAATGATCCCCTGGCCATTCGGCGGAAGCTCGCAGATTTCATAGCCCCGGTAATTCATGCGAATCGGCGTGACCCATTCATTTTCAAAAGCTTCCAGATCCGCTTTACGCAGATAACCTCCGTATTGGCGGCTGCAGGCGTCGATCTGATCGGCAAGCTTGCCATGGTAAAAACTTTCTGTTTGGGTTTCTCCAATTTCTCTCAGTGTCTTTGCATGATTTTTCAAAGTGATGACGTCACCCGGCTGAGGAGCGCAGCCCTCAGGAGCGAAGGTCTTAAACCATTCGTCAAACTCCGGCTTTCCGGCAAATTCCTTTCTGTATTGATCATAAGCAACCCGCCAGTAATGCGCTAAAACCGGTGGGCAGGGATAACCTTGCTCGGCATAACGAATTGCCGGAACCAAGCATTGTGCCAGCGTCAGCTTTCCAAAACGTTCGTTCAGACTTTTCCAGGCTTTCACAGCACCCGGAACGGTCACCGGCGTCCAGCCAAAGGTGGGCATCGACGTCTGTCCCTGAGCTTTAATTCGATCGGCCGAGATCGCTTCCGGCGCAAACCCTGAAGAATTCAGACCGAACAGTTCATTTTTATGCCAGACGATCGCAAACGCATCGCTGCCTAAACCATTGGCTGCCGGTTCCACCACGGTCAGAGCCGCGGCGGTGGCAATCGCCGCGTCAATCGCATTGCCGCCCTGCCGCAGTATTTCCAGACCCGCGGACGAGGCCAGAGCGGACCCGGTGCAGACCATGCCTCTGCGCGCCATCACCGGATACCGGCTGGATGGGTAGAGTTGATCAAAACAGTCAAAATTCATCATTGTTCCTCCTCCAACATTGCTTGTAATTTCAATGTCATCGCGATTGTTTTTCCATCGATGATCGCTCCGCACATCACCTGATCGACGACTTCCTTCAAAGGTACTTTCACACAGTTCAGGAATTCATCTTCATCCAGATGGGTGCCAACAAAGGTCAGCCCCTTAGCCCAATACATCTGAATGGTTTCTTCCAGATAAGCGCCGGTCGGCACCATTTCGCCCAGAAACACGAATTCCTCAGCCTGATAGCCGGTTTCTTCCTGCAGTTCGCGCTTTGCGGTCACGAGCGGATCCTCGCCCAGTTCTCGTTTGCCGGCTGGGACTTCGCGCATAATCCGCTGTTGCGCGTAGCGGAATTGATCGACGAGAAGCAGTTCGTTCTGATCCGTTAATGCCGCAATTGCAACACCCCCGGGATGTTCGACAACCTCGCGGATCGTTTCCGTGCCGTCAGGCAGTATGACTTCATCGTGCCGCACATGAATCAAACGGCCGGTGAACACGCGTTTTTGCGATCTTGTTTTCTCAGTGAGTTCCATATTTTCCCCCTCATTTTCTGTTCATTTCCCGGATGTCCTTTTTTGAGTCAGAGACTTCACGTTAAACTCTGATTTAGTTATAGAGAGATTTTCAGGAAAATGCAAGTTGAAAATGCGCTTTCTTATTCTTAGTAAAACCGAACGCTTCACAAAAACAGTAAAACGATTTTGATTGAAAGAAAAGAAAAAGAAGGAATGTCTATGAAAGGCGGAAAGGACCCGCAGGAATCTCGCCAGTTTTCTATCCGGAATCGCAGTCCAGCAGAACAGGCCGTTTTGCTCATTTTGCGGTTTCGCTTTTTCGCTCGTCTGGTATAATGGAAAAGAAAGAAATTTTAATTTCATCTGAAATCATATCGAGGTGAATCCAATGAAAAAATGGATAAAAATAGGATTAATCATCATCGCCGTTCTGGCCGTCATTGCCGGCTGTACTTATGGCGCAGCCAACTGGGCAATGGATTCCATGTTGAATAAAATGGAACATGGCGAAGTCATCGAAAATGAAAATGCCCAGATTGCTCCGGAAGTCAGCGAAGCGGTAAAAGAAAGAAAAGTTGTCAACATCGCTTTGTTTGGTGCGGACAACAGCCAGGGGCCGACGGGAACCGATGAAGACCGCAGTGATGCTATGAAGATTGTATCGCTGGACTTTGACAACAAGAAACTTAAAATTACTTCCGTTGAGCGGGATGTCGTCGTCTGGATTCCGGGTGATCATCAAAAATATGGTCATTTTAACTGGGCTTATTGGTTCGGCGGGGCGACGCTTGCGGTCCAGACATTGAATTATAATCTGGATCTGGATATTACGCAGTATGTTACATTTAGTTTTAACGCGGTGGAAAAGCTCGTTGATTTGATCGGCGGGGTCGAAATTGAGTTAACCGCAAGAGAAGTTGGCGCTTTGCGAGGTCAGACGCAGAACAGCGTCCGGACAGGCAAGAACACGTTAAATGGCTATGACGCCATGATGTATTGCCGGCAGCGCTACATTGACAGCGACTTTGTCCGGATGGACCGGCAGAATAATGTCATCAATGCGATCATTGCAAAGCTGAAGCACAAAAACATTCTGGAACTGATGGATATTGTGAATGATATGCTTCCTTATATCACGACCAATCTGACCAATTCTGAGATTAAAGATTATTTGATCTCGTTATTAAGCTTTGACTTGGCAAATATTGAAACCTATAAAGAACCCAGCGGCGAATATGACGATATTATGCGCTGTCCAGGCTTAGGCGGCTATCTCGTGCGCAGCTACAGCGATATGGTGCGGCATCTGCACGCTAACATTTACGGCGATGATGAATATAAACCAAGTCAAACTGTACTGGATAACGAAAAGAAAACCTACAAGACCTACGGGGAATTCAAGAAATAAATGAAATTGCAGTAAAGAGAGAAGGGACACGCATGCCAGGTTTAGGGACACTGATCAACGGATTAGCGGTCATCGCCGGCGGACTGCTCGGTTTAGTTTTCCGCAGGGGTCTTCCGCAGCGGTTTCAGGATACGCTGATGCAGGCGTTAGGATTATCATCAATTTTTATTGGAATATCCGGATCGCTGGAGAAAATGCTGCAAATTCAAAACGGACTTGTCAGCGTTCAGGGTACATTGCTCGCGGTGCTCAGCCTAGCCGCGGGAGCACTGCTAGGCGAGTGGATTAATCTGGAACATCGCTTTGAGCAGCTGGGCTTATGGCTCAAAAAGAAAACCGGAAGCGAAAAAGACTCCCGGTTTATGCAAGGCTTCCTTACCGCTTCGCTGACAATCTGTATCGGGGCGATGGCGATTGTCGGAGCGCTGCAGGACGGCTTGTCCGCCGATCCTTCCTTACTGATCACCAAGGCGGTTCTGGACTGCCTGATCATCATGATCTTTACTTCTGCCTTTGGCAAAGGCGCTGTCTTCGCCGTGATCCCGCTTGTTTTCTTTCAAGGATCGATCACAATCCTGGCGCAGTTCATCGCTCCCTTGTTAACAGCCCCGATGTTCGATAATCTGTCCATGATCGGCTCGATGCTGATCTTTTGCGTCGGTATCAATCTGATGTTCAACACGAAAATCAGAGTCGCTAATCTGCTTCCGGCTTTGCTGATCGCAATCCTGATGACGCCTTTGCTCTAATAAACCTTTAAGTCACAGAATCGCTTAAAATGTTTGGATATCATCTTATGAAATGATTTCAATTTCAGAGTCATGCTGCGATTCTTGTTGTGAATGCTGATAATAGCTTTCAGTCTTATACGCAATTTTTTCTTTGAACTTCGTAAACAAGGGATGCTTGTCCCATCGATGCAGGTCTTCCGCTCCACGCCAGGCGATCATCTGAAACAAAGGCAAAAACACGAATGGCGTTAACGCTTCGTCAAGCTGACGGCCTAATGAAAATGTCGTTGGATGCGGATCGTCACAATCCAGGCTCAACAGCACTGTCCGTTCCGTGACCTGCCGAGTTGCCTCGGCAATCGCCTCCATCCGCGGTGAGGTTTCATCCTTGGGATCGATGATGAACACGGTATAATCGGGAGCTAACTGTAAATTCGGTCCATGCAGATATTCCTCGCTCTCATAAGCAGAAGTAGGAATGCCAATCGTTTCGCCGATTTTCAGTGCGCCTTCCAATGCCGTGCCATAGCTCGCGCCCGCGCCGATCACATAAGCCTGGTGCATCGACGTAACTAACGCGTAATTGTTTTCCACCCAGGCTTCACTGCGGATAACCGCCTCACCATGAATTTCAACCGCAGATTGAAGCTCACTCGCATACGTCTCCGCCTGTTCCTTTGATAACCGTCCGGTTTCCTTTGCGATCTGCAGCGCTGCCATCCACAGGTACAAAATCAGACTGACAACCCCCTGCGTGACATAGCCGACTTTTTCTTCACCGACACCCCAGTCAATGACCTGATCGGCTTCTGTTTCAAAATCACTGTTCGGATTGCCAGTGATGCCGATCGCGGGACGTCCTAACGAGCGAATCAAACGCAGTGCTTCTATCGCATTGGTGCTGCATCCGCTTTGAGAGACAACAGCGCACAAACCGACGCCTGCAAGTGACGACTCGTAATGGACGAACGTAAACGGCGTAACAATCCACACCCTTTGCTGGAGCACCTTTTCCATCCAGCGGCGGGCACAGACGCAGCTGTTATATGAGGAACCAGAGGCGATCAACAAGATCTCCCCCTCGGGCGCCTGGCGGTAAGCCTCGACAAACGCTTTCGTTAATTCGACGCCGCGGCTCAAATTGGCTCGCAGGACGTCAGTACTGTTGTGAATATAGGTCTGCATTGTAGGTTTCATTTATTTTTCCTTTCCTTATTTCATATGTATGTTTTTATCATGGCAAGGAAAGCGAAACAGCGAAGGCAGCCGTCAACAACTTTCCTTCGCTTTCGCTTTTATTCTATCCAGTCCAGGATTTCCGTCAGAGAATGGATTGAACGATGCGCCTGGCTCTGGTCAAAGCCAAACCGGAAGTCCTGCTTGGCACACACTGTCATTCCAGCGGCATACGCCGCGGCAATCCCAACCGTCGAATCTTCTACGGCGACGCAATCTGTGCAGCGGCAGTCCAGCTGCTGAGCCGTGAACCAGTAAATTTCTGGATCCGGCTTGCTTTTCACAAACTGCTCACCTGATACTATCGTATCAAAGCAGGAGGTTAAGTCGCATTGCTCTACCATTTGATCGATTGCCGCGCGGGGAGAGGAAGAAGCCACCGCCGTCTTGATTCCCTTAGCGCGAAGCTGGTTCAGGACAGGGAGGACATCCTGATCCAGCACTTCATCATAACGTACCGGCTTGTCTTTCCAATACGCGCGGTAGCGGGTCTGCAATTCTTTCAATGTCATCGTCTTCGGCCAGTAGGACAACGCCCATTCCCAAGTTCGCTTCGATGTCCAGCCAACCGTTTGACGATACGCTTGTTCGTCGATCGGAATCTGATGCTTCTGCATAAAATGCAGGAAACGGTTCATATAGACGGGTTCGCTGTCTACCAGCACTCCGTCCATATCAAAGATGACCGCCTGCATCAGCTTAATAATCAAACTGCCGGTAGTAGCGGCGGAAGGCCAACGAATGTCCGGTATGATGCTCCCAATGCGCCGCCAAGCGTCCGGTGGTGATCGTTTCAAAGACCATTGGGCTGCAGATATCCGCGAACTTCGCGTCCACGCCCGGAATCAGATAGTTGGACAGATCGATGATGACCTTCTTTTCGGCGTACTGATTCAAGAACTTCTCTACCCGCTCATCCAGCGGACGGCAAGCGTCGACACCTTTGACTAAGATAACCAGCGTGTCTTCATCGACCAACTCCAGCGAACCATGGAAGAATTCCGGCGAGGAAACCGCCTTCGTGCGCTTCCACTGCATTTCTTCCAGAATGCACATCGTAAACATGTAAACGTCACCCCAGACGGTCCCAGAACCAACCCACATCTGATACTCTTCCTTATGATACTGCTTCGCGATCTTCGCGGCGACAGGCTCAAATTTTTCTTTAACCTGAACTAATCCTTCATGGACATGTTCCATTTCTGAGGCAAATTGGGCATAATCCGGGAATTCCCCGCGCAGCTCGGCCAGCTTCAACAGAATGTAATAGAAGCTCAGATAGGTATTTTCAACCCCGCTGGAATCGATCAGGCAGACATGATCTGCAATTTCTGCCAGCGGTGTTTCGGCCTTGGTAATCGCGACCGTCTCAATCCCGCGCTCCTTGCACCATTTGACCACCGCGACCGTTTCCTTGGTATCGCCGGACTTGCTGCCGGTAATCACAATCGAATTGCGGATTAGCTGCTTATGCCCTTCCAGCATCAGCTCCGCCGCGTTAACGCAGTACACTGGAATCGAGGAATGGTTTTCAACGACCTTCTTCATTGATGTGAATTCCGCGGTCGTTCCGCCAACCCCTGTCAAAAACAGATTGCTGTAGCCGCGTTGATGCAGCTTTTCGGCGATAGCTTCCAGTTCCGGCCGTTTGGAAACGACCATCGCACCCATCTTGAGGTATTCGTCTTTTTCAAATTTAATCATATTAATCAGTCTCCTTCCCATAGTTATTTTTTCCTTAAAGATGACGTTACGCTTTGAGTCATCCCCTTTTTTTGTTAAGCCAAGAAGCCGAAGAATGCACCAACAATTCCTACACCCATTAAGAGGAACGTCATCGGCAGCGGCTTCACGCCTTTTTTCAGCAGCCAGTAAACGATGCCAAACAAGCACATCGGCACTAAGCCCGGTACGATTCCGTCTAAGATACCCTGCAATGCGGTTGCGGTTTCCCCCACGCCGACTGTGATGTTCAGGGTTACATACACCATTTCTGCCGTCATGGCTCCGGCAACGATCAAACCGACAATTGAAGCTCCGTAAGTCAGAAGCTGCATCGCTCCGGATTTTTCTACTTTCTGCAGGAAATCAGTTCCCAGGTTATAACCCCAGAACGTGCAGAGATAACGCAGAACAAAGTGCGGAACATTGAAGATCAGTAAATACAGGATCGGACCGAGAATATTCCCCTGCAAAGCAAGTGAAGTTCCCACGCCGGTTGCCAGAATCCGCAGCGTTCCCCAGAAGAAGCTGTCGCCGATTCCAGCCAGCGGTCCCATTAATGCGGTCTTCACGGTAGAAACCGAAGTTTTGTCGAACGTTTCCGGATTCTTTGCGTTCAGTTCTTCCATCGCCGCGCTGATCCCTAACGGAAGCGTGATGATGAACGGCGTTGTATTGTAGAATTCCATGTGCCGAACCATGGCGTCGGACAGGTCTTCTTCTTTGTATAATTTTTTCAATACCGGAAGCAGGGCATAACAGTAGCCTAAATGCATCTGACGTTCATAGTTCCAGGTGAATTCCATCGGAATTGAACGCCAGAAGACCTTCATCAAGTCTTTCTTCGTTATTTTGGTTTCCTGAGTTACCAACGGTTTAGAAGTCATCGAGTTCCACCTCCTGCTGAACCTGTTTTTTTTCAGTTTTCGCTTCAATTTGAACAAGAACGATTGCTAAGATCACGGCGAAGATTGCACAGCCTGTCGTTGAAATTCCAAAATACTGGACAACGAAGAATCCCATGAAGAAGAAGACGGCAACGCGCTGATTCATAATCATCTGAGCCAGCATCGCAAAGCCTAACGCTGGAATCAGGCCGCCGGAAATATTGATACCGGTCTGAACAAATTCCGGAATGTGATTGAGCGCCGCGGTTACGGCATCGGAGCCGAAGTAGAAGGCCAGCGGTACAATGGGAAGGAATAAAATCTTTGATGCAAAACCGGTAATCCAATACATTCTTTCAAACTTCTTGGAATCGCCTTTCTCTGCATATTTATCACATTTATGCATCAGATACAGGCCGATTGGCGTTCCCAATGAATTGATGGCCAGCATCAGCGTCGCTATCGGATAACCTAAGGCCAAAGCGGTTTCAGCGCCAGCCCCGGCTTTAATCGCAAAGGCGGTTCCCAAAATTGTTCCGGAAATCATATCCGGCGGAATATACGCGCCGATGGAAACTGCACCGACGAACGCTAGTTCCAAAGCGCCGCCGATGATGATTCCTTGTGTCAGATCGCCCATGATCCAGCCTGTCAGCATTCCCAAGACAATCGGACGGTTGATCAGGCTGGTGCCAAACATAGTGTGGCAGCGGGCCAGCAGAGTGATCAGTGTGATCAGTAAAGTCTGTGTTATCAGCATACATTCTCCCTTCTTACAGAATGGTCTGTGCGTTTATTTTCTTTTCAGATGGAATCATCTGAATCCGCAGTTCAATATTTTTCTGAAGACACTGGCGCAGCAGCGCTTCTTCCTGTTCTGTGACATAAATTGCTTTTGATAGTTTTTTCTTCTCCGGCGCTGATTTCGTTCCGCCCAGATTGATCAGCTTAAGATCCGCAGCTTCCGCAATTTTAACCGCGTCCGCAATCGTATCCGTGACGATGAACAGTTTATATTTGTCTGTCACCCCGGATTGGATTGCCTGAATGGAATCAACGATATTCTTCACCACCAGCTTGACTCCCGGTGGACGGGCTATTTTGACCGAAGTCAGCCGCAGTTCATCCTGGAGTAAGGAATCGCTGGCTAATAAAATACAGTCCGCGGACAAATGCGACGTCCAGGAAAACGCAACCTGACCATGAAGCAAACGGTGATCAACACGCAGTAACTTGATCATTTCATCCTCTCCTTCTTAAAATTCATCGGTATCCTGAGCTTCGGGTAATGGATCGTTGCAGTAAAGAATTCCCTGACGGGCTTCCTCAACGCACCGACGAATCAAATCTTCTGTCGATTCTCCGGCTGGGCCCAAAATCAGACTGAGTGCCAAGAGTAAATTCATGCCGGTCACTAGATAAGTACGCGGCCGTTTCGTCAGTTCCAGCAATTCATTGTTTACGCTTCCGCCAAACAAATCCGTTACAAGAATGACCTCATCCTCCGGGTCCATCTTGTTTAAGTCCTGCAGCATCTGATCTTTAAAATGAACATCCGCAGCCTCAGTATAAGCTCTGTACACTTTGAGGTTCTGCTGAGTTCCTGCGATCAGCTCGACCGCACTCAGTATCCCCTTTGCCAGTTCGGCATGAGAAGCTAATAAAATCTGTCTCACAATCACCCTCCTTTTTTTGATTTCATCCGCGCGTTTAAGTGGTTCTTTTTATAATCCACTTTATGAATTTATTATACCAATTAGAATTTTCTTTGCAAGCGTTTTCTTTAGTATTTTTTATGTGATCTGTTTCTTGGTTGTTTTTACACGACAAAAAAACCGCCTTCTATAAAGCGGTTTTTGAATATTTCACGATTCAATAAACTTGTTTATTCTGAACGATACGAACTAAATCGGAAGTTGGTCTTATCCGTTCGGATATAGGTTCTGGTAAATTCAACGATCCTTCCGCTGCGGTCACGGCCGGTGTATTCAAAACAGAAAACAGCCGTTCCTGGGTCAATTTCCAGCTGTCCTGCCTCCCGCTGCGGACACCCCACCACCATCAGTTTCTGACCGAATTCGACCGGCAAATGGTTTTTATTGTTCATGTAGTCATACAGCGAAACCTGCGCATAATCATTGAGATCAGCATCCTCAAAGAGTGCTCCCGGAATATAGGTATATTCAATAGCCAACGGCTGCTCATCCCCATACCGCACGCGGTGCAGGGCAAAGATCTGATCGGCAACATCCAGCCGCAGACGCTGACTCATCGTGGGATAGCCCTGGACGAAGCCATGAAAAATAACTTTGCTGGAAGCCTTCATTCCGACTTTTTTTGCACGGGCGCTGATCCCGTAATTCGCTTCACTGCCGGCGGTTCCTAACAACAGTTTATTCTTCTCGCCGCGGACGAACGTCCCTTTGCCCTGGATGCGATAAAGATAGCCGTCTCTGACCAGCACCTCAATGGCATTTTTCACCGTCATTCGATTGATGTCGTACAGCTGGGCCATTTCCCGCTCAGAAGGAATCATTTCATTCGGCAGATATTCACCGTCTTCAATTTTTTTAATAATGCTGTCGCGCAGCTGCATGTAGATCGGCGGTCTGTAATTCATCGTCCTTCCCCCCTACTTAATGAAAACAAAGCGATTCATCAGCATCATATTCTCGCTGTATTCCAGTTTGCGATTCTGCGTATCATAAACGATTCCATGCTCTTTGATCAAGGAAGCTCCCAGATCAACTTTCAGCAGCTCGCTTTCCATTTCGTTCGCATGAATAACGCTGATTTCCTGTTCAGCCCGATCCATGACAATGTGATACTCTTTCTCCAAAATGGCATACAGCGAACGGGAAGTGAAATCGAATTTTTCCAATCCCGGAACATATTCGGCAAAGGTATAGCTGATTTCGATTGATATCGGTTCTTCTTCCAATTTGCGCAGCCGGCTCAGCTTATACAACGGAGTGGCAATTGGAATATCCAGCCGCGCCGCCAATTTCTTATCCGCCTCAATCTTATCGAACTGCAGCAGCGTGATGCTGGAAGGCTTGCCCATCAGTTCCAAAATATGCGTTGTCGAACGGAATTCCTTGAGATTTTTAGTAATCCGCCGTTTGGCCACATAATAACCGCTGCGGTTTTTAGAATAAATATACCCTTCATATTTTAAAATCTGCAGACTGGAACGTACCGTCAACCGCTGGACTGAAAATTCGTCACAAAGTTCTCTTTCCGAGGGGAGCCGGCTGTCTTCCGGATATTGTCCGTTTTCAATCTGGGATCGGATCTCGTCCGCAATCAAAACATCCAAGGTTATGCCTTTCATACACTTCACCCGCGCTTTCAATACTCACTACCATTTTTTAAGTTTATTATACCAGATTTTGATCAAATTTCTACAAATGCATGATCAGTCCCAAAAATATTCCTGCTTTGCCGATCTTCTGCCTCTCGTTTCTTTCTATTGTACGGCTTCTGCTTTGCCTTCTGTCAGGTTTTTCAGCCAGTTTCCTTTTCTTAAAAACCAGGTAGCCAGACAGACCTTGATCAGACCCGCGCCTTCGACCAGACAATACGCCGGGAATAAGGAAACCCTGAACACCCGCGCTACCAAAAAGCTCAGCAGCACCGGGCCAAACCAGGTAAATAGGCCGTCGATAATCAAAACGGACTTGGTATCGCCTCCTGCCCGCAGAATATAATACACCGTATTGGCATATCCCTGTGTCCAGGCCAGAAAAGCCTTAGCTAAAATCAAAGCCGCGGCCATCGAAACATTCGACGGACTCAACGAGAACCAGACCGGCGCCCAGCGATGAACCGCTACCAGAATCACACCGCCGGCCAGATACACCGTCAGCGCAAAACCGATCATTTTTTTAGCATCCTGCTTCGCCTGTTCCAGCTTTCCGGATCCCAGCGCCTGACCAATAATGACGCCGACCGCGACCGAACAGCCGCTGAAGGCAACATAGACAAGATTGCTGATATTATCGACAACGGTGATCGCCGGGATGTATTGTTCGGCAATAAAGCTGTAATTGATAAAGATCATATTCAATCCCAGCGACCAGATCAGTTCGTTGCCCATTAACGGCAGCGCCTTACGGATGACTGTCCAGCGCATCGAACCGCTCAGTTTATTTTTCAGTCTGAGCTTTAACGCCGGCAGGTAACGGCGGGAAGCATAAAACAGATAAGCGGCTTCCAGAAGCCGGGCGATCATCGTTGCCACGGCCGCGCCGATCACTCCCCATTTAGGAAATCCGAACAGGCCGTAGATCAGGACGGCATTCAGCATGATATTGACACAGCAGGAAATCACACCGGACACCATCGGGATCGCCGGCCGTCCCATTACCCGGCAGGCAACACTGATCATTGAGGTGCAGGCAAAAGGCAGCAACGTCCAAAGCAATACCCCTAGATAAGCCTCCGCATCCGCCAGCACAACCGGATTTTGAACGAACAAGCCGAGGATTGGCTGCGGGAAAACGACGAGGATGACCGTGACAAGAATTCCCATCAAACAGCACAGGATCAAGCCAAAATTATACAAGTCTGTGATCTGATCCTCCTGCTGCGCTCCCATGTATTGAGAAATAAAGATCCCGATTCCATTGCTTAAGCCAAACAAAATCAACTGATAAACAAAAAAGACCTTGTTAACGATGGCGACCGCACTGATCGCATTTTCACCGATCCCGCCGATCATCATCGTATCGCATAGGTTCAGCATATTGGTCAGCAGCTGCTGGATCATCACTGGTAGCGAAAGCAAAATTACCCGTTTTAAAAACGTCCAGTTTTCCCGTTTCATCCTGAATTCCCCCTTATCCAAGCTGGTTATGAGAGTTATTGTAAGGCGAAACGGCGGCGAATGCAAGCTGCCGGTTCATGTCCAATGGTTCGATAAAATGAAATTGGATGCGATAATCCTGATGCACTATCCGCTTATGTCCCTTCAGTCTTGAAAGACGGCCTACGCACTGCCCCGTTCATTTCCGCAATAAAATTTCTGAATTTCAACCCTTATTTTTCACAAATCAACTCATGTTAAAATTTTCGAAAATATAAAATAAACACAACTTTCGGACTCGCTTTTTCAGGCTGATCCGAAAACTCCAAATATTAGGATCAATTTTGAAAAAGCAGGCTCAAGTTCCCCCTTTTCTGAGCAGGAGGGATGCTGCAACGGATCTTAAAATGTGGGAATTTTTAGTGAAATAGTCCTGTATTCTTGATCTTTTGCTTTAACTCGTTTAAAATAAGCCAATATGTTCAAATTGTGAAAATACATAAGGAAGGGGTTGATGACCTTGAAACAATCCTTGGACTTTATAAAAAAGCATAGGGCTCTGATCCTGCGGCTGTTCTTGATGGTGGCTTCGCCATTTTCAGCTGTTTTTCTGATGCAGTATGTATACTGCGGCGATCCCTGGCTGATTTCCGGTTCGGCTTTTATCGCTAATGCCCTCTGTGTAGGGGCGGTCTATTATCTGCTTTGCGCGCTGATCCGCAAACCAGCGGCCTGCAGTCTGATTGTTCATACTTGCTGCGCACTTTTCGGGGCGCTTAATTATTTTGTGTCCGTATTTCGTGGCACGCCTGTTTTGCCGTGGGATCTGACCGCCCTGAATACGGCGCTGGCAGTTTCTTCTACCTATGATTTTACGCCGACTTTGCCCATGATCCTAGCTGTCCTGCTGTTGGTGGGGATGCTGATCGCCGTCATTTTCGGTCGCCGCCGCGATACGCTGCCATTTGCGGTCACGCCGCGGTTTCAGCTGCCTGTCCGGCTTGCCTGCCTGGCTCTGGCTTTGTTTTGCGCCGGACTGACCTCACCGCGCAATCTGTCCCGCTTCAACGTCCGCACTGATGTTTGGGATCAGCGCGGTGCTTACCAGAAAAGTGGGATTCTCGCAACCTTTTTAAGAAATACTGAATTTATGAACGTTGATGTCCCTGCCGATACTTCTGTGGAAAAGCTTGATCAGATCCTGAGCGAAGTCACGGTTGAAACACCCGTCCTATCGCTGCCGCAAAATCCCCATGTCATCGCAATTATGAACGAGTCGTGGGCTGACTTTGAAGAATTCGGCAATCTGGAGCTTACGCAAAGCGTCATCAGCCGTTTTTCCGACCTCGACAACGCCCTTTTCTCCCATGCCTATGCCTCGGTTTTCGGTGCCGGAACCAGTGCCAGTGAGTTTGAATTCTTAACCGGCAATTCGATGGCGTTTCTTCCTTCCGGCAGCATCCCTTATCAACAATACATTCTGAAAGATTCGTTTTCCTTGGCAGCCCATCTCAAACAGCTCGGCTATCAGACAGCCGCGTTTCACCCAGGTGAGCGAAGCTCCTGGCAGCGGGATCAGGCTTATCCGCGGTTAGGCTTTGATACCTTCAAAAGTGCGGAGGAACTGGATGTTCCGATTACGATAGAACATGGCTATATCAGCGATGAAACCGATTTTGATCAGATTATCTGGGAATATGAGTATCGCGATCCGGAGAAACCGTTGTTTTTGTTTAATGTCACGATACAGAATCACGGCGCTTATACGGTGAAGGACTATCCGGCAGCGGTCGATCTGCTGGACGAACCGGAAAAATACCCGATGGCGCAGCAATATCTGACGTTGATCAACAAAACAGAAGAACAATTTCTGCGGCTGACCGATTACTTCAGCCAACAAGAAGAACCTGTCCTGATCCTGATGTTCGGCGATCATCAGCCATCAGTGGAGCCGGAGTTTCTGGAGAAAGCCTATGGCGTTGGAACCGAGACTATGAGCATGGAAGAGTATATGAATAAATATCGCGTTCCGTTTGTCCTCTGGGCCAATTATCCGTTCCCGGAATTAGATAAAACGGAAACCAGCCTGAATTTCCTGTCCCAACTGCTGCTCAATTGTGCCGGTCTGCCAGCGGATTCATATGGCCAATATCTGCAGTCTTTGCAGCAGGACCTTCCAGTCCTGACCTTTGCGGGATATATGGACACGCAGGGGAAGGCGTACAGCCATTGGGAATCGACAGATTTTACCGCTATGATTCAGGATTATCAGACACTGCAGTATGAGCGTTTGTTCGGCACCTATTTTAACGATCAAGCCGAAACGGATCCGGAAGCAGCAGCTCAGCCTTAATCCTAACTACGAAAAGCTCCTCACCTTGGGGAGTTTTCTTTTTGTAACCATTAAGGGTAAACTGACCCTTCTTTGGATAAAAATAACGAAAGGAGCGAATTCTGTCCGCTCCTTCTTGTGTTTTCTTATTTTGTCTTCTCTATTTGAAGCGCTTCACGAAAGCAGAATCTTTGCGGACACTGCCTTCTAATGCGCAGAGCCTAGGAAGATAAATCTTATTTTACCGCAGCCAGCCGTTCATTCAGCGCGGTTTTCGCAGCTTCATCCGTCAGCTTTTCAACTAACCGTTCAGCCTGGCTCTTCACCGCAGCCGAACCGGTCTTTTCCGCGCGGCTGACTAACAGATCCATCAAGGCCTGCAGCGATTGTTCATCCGCTGCGTTCTGATAGCCTTCATCCGTTTCCATCAGCGTCAGCTTGTTCGCAACCATCTGAGCCAACAGAGAATCTGTACTCTCCATGGATGTCGCATTCAGCGCATCGTAGGCTAAAGTTGCCACACCGCCTAAAGTACCGCCGATAAAGTGGTTGCCATAGAAATAATTCGGATTGACTTCTGGATCAACAACCGGACTGTTAATTTTATTCGACAACCAGATCACGATCAGATCATTTTCCGGGTCGATCAAGCTCAGCGTTCCCGTCCATCCGGTATGACCATAGGTTGAAGCTCCGGCCTGCGGACCAAAGTACCAGCTGTAACCATGATCGCCCATGCGCCGCCAGCCTAAGCCATATGTCTGGCTTGTGAACTTCGGTTTCGTGAACTGATCAATCGTCTGCTTCGAGAACAGCTTGACATCGCCATATCCGCCCTGGTTCAGCATCACCTGAGCCAGCCGGGCCAGATCCTGGGCATCCGCAAACAATCCGGCATGACCGGATACGCCGTTCATGGAATAAAATGCCTTTTCATCGTGAACTTCACCCTGAATGGTTTCGGTCCGATTCACCGTGAAGGTAATCGCACCATCACGGGAATTGCCGTTCAGCTCGGTCGCAGCACATTGGTCTTTGTCAAAACCCTTCTGCAGCGGATTGAAGACAATGTGATCAAGACCCAGTGGTTTGTAGATATTTTCCTCAACATAGACGTCAAGATCCATTCCGCTGACTTGCTCGACAATCAGTCCCAAAAGCATGTAGTCGACATCGGAATACACCGTTTTGCTTCCTGGCTCATACTGCAGTGGTGTTTTCAGAATCATGTCTTGGGTCGTCTGTTTTTCTACCGAATACAGATCATTGACACTATTTTCAATCCCGTCATCTTTATCATAAGTATCATTGTGATACTGCGGATCGGCAGGGAAACCGGCCTGATGTTCCAAAATATTCTGAATCGTCATCGTATTTTTTCCCTGAATCGCTGCCCCTGGCTGATCTTTGAATTCTGGGAAATAGCTCTGGATCGTATCGGTGATATTGACTTTGCCTTCACTGACCAACATCTGCAGCGCATAATTGGTGGCATACATCTTCGTATTGGAAGCTAAGTCATACAGCGTTTCTGTTGTCGACGGCACCGGATTATCCATCCGCGTTCCATCCTGATTGTAGGAATTGGCAAAGCCATACGCTGTATTCTTAATCATTTTCCCGTCTTTGATGATGACCAACTGGCCGCCGGGGAACCCATATTCGACTTCTTTGTTTAACAGATCATCGATAAAGCCCAATTTTTCACTGCTGAAACCAACTTCTTCCGGCGTTCCTTCCAGCACGGTCGGATAGTCAACCTTGATATTCACGCTGGCCGTTTCCGGCAGAATGTTGGTGACCTGAATCGTGTTGATTTCATTGCTTGCCAATGCGGCAAAATCGACTGTGAAGGCCTTCCCGGCAAATTCACTGTGATCTATGGCCGTCCCATTGATAAACAGGTCGAAGCTCTCCGCACCTTCCGGCGTAACGGAAACCTTTCCCTGTCCCGCATAGGTTTTTACGGCTGTCAGGTTGTTCATCGCTAGGGTGTCATCCAAACCTTCCAGCGGATAGGTAACATCTGCCTGAACTCCCTTAACACTAACACCCTCGCTCAGTGTCACGCTGCGCGAATCCGTTGTCGGCGCCGATGGCTGGTCGGCAGTCTGCGGATTGTTTGCGCTGCAGCCTGCCGCAGTGGTGGCTAACACCGCGGCCAAGGCTAACAAAATCAGTTTTTTCATCCTTTTTCCTCTCCTTCGTCGAACTCTTTTTCCATTGTCTTCCTTTCGACTTCACCATCATAACAAAATCTGGTCTGACCAGTCAAGAAGAAAAGTGAAGCGCTTTCAAAAATATTTCTTCACAAAATAAAAATCTGTTCCGCTTCCGCTTATCAGAACAGATCCTTTCTTCTGTTTTGGATTTCATTTTACGAATGAATTCTTCCTTCATTGCGATCTTTACAGAAATCCGGCATCATTCACTTATGCCAGCTGTGCTACAATAGCCGGAACTTCCGTTAATTGTTTTACAAAATAATGGGCGCGGGACTGATCCATCGGGAATCGTTCATCCTGTCGGGCAATCACGGTCATGCCTGCCGAAACACCAGCCTGAATTCCATACGGGGAATCCTCCACGACCACGCATTGATGCGGGTCCAGCTTCAGCTTCTCGGCAGTAAACAAATAAATTTCCGGATTCGGCTTGGATTCCTTGAACATGCCGCCGGAAGTCACCAATTCAAAATAGGCATAAAGACCGGTATCCGACAACATTTTTTCAATCGAGGCAAACGAACTGGAGGAAGCCAGTGCCAGCTTTTTACCGCTGGCTTTGAGCGTTTTCAGCGTATCTTCCACGCCGGGAAACAACAAGGGCCGATAATCCGCAATGCCTTGGGCATGACGATATTCCCGCAGACCGATCATGAATTCATCATACGGCTGCGGCAGCTCAATCCCTTCCAGGATCTTAGGCCACAAATTCATCTTCCCATTGGCTCCGACTAATAAATTCAATCGCTGAGGCGGAAGATCCACCTTCATCGCTCTGAAGTATTTCATTAACATATCCTGATAATACTGTTCTGAATCAATCAGAACCCCATCCATATCAAACACCACAGCCTGTATCTGCGTCACATCATCACCCTCTCAATCGCTTCTAGTTTAGCGGATTTCGCGGCGGTAGTAAAGCCTTATTCCCCCTCATCGGCAGACTTGTTATGAATTTCATCGATCAATTCAAAATAATCAGCCCAGCGTTCCTGGCGAATCGGCATCGGCGGCTCGTTGTCAAAATACAGAACCAGTGCCGGAGCAATCTGGTTCCACCGCTCAACGAGTTCAAAATGCGTGCAGTGACCTTCGCGAATCAGCCGCCTCGCTTTGGCATGATAGTTAAAATACATCTCTCACGCCTCCCTTCCCTGCTAGCTTACCCGCTTAAATTACCGCTTATCCGGCAGACTGCGGCGCCTTGTGGGTCCACACGCCTTGTCCGAATTCATTTTCTGTGATAAAATTCCCGATGAACCTCTGTCCTGCAAACAAAGCCGGCAGAGAAGAAAGGAAAAGGTAACGGCTGACAGAATCAAAAGCAGCAGTTATCAGTCTTCATCATGTTAGAAAATCGCTATTTTACAGCTGGCAAAGCGCTGAAACTCATCTTCATCGGTCAGGTCATCGCCCTGTTTGTTTCCATTCCGAATCTCGGCAATCTGATCAGTATGGTTGCTGGCATCACCATTCTAGTTGGTATCGTTAAAGCCCGGAAAGCTGACGTTTTGTATAACCGAGCCTTCATCATGGTCCTCTGCAGTCTGGGCTGCAGCTTGATTTTGTCCATGGCTTCGGTTTATTTCGCCAATCAGTATGCGTCGGGCGACGCGAACGCCGCAAATATCTTTATGATCGTTGCGTTAGCACTGTCCACGACTGCCTCCGTTTTCGGTTTCCTCCAGAACTTCTTCATTATCAAGGGAACGACCAACCTATTAACGGATCTGCAGGAAACGGCCTTGATCAAGCATGGAGATTTAACCTGGAAATTGATGATTCTCAGCTATGGCGTGAACATCTTATTCTCATTTTTAGTGCTTTCCCTGTCCAACATGGTCAATGTGTTCTCTATGATCAGCAGCGTGCTTAACCTGGTGATCACTGCCGTCTTTATCCTGTTCTTATACCGAAGCGAAATTCGCCTGCTTGCGGAAAACGCCGCTTAATTCTTTAGGAAAATAAATGAAAAACGCGCTGGCTCTTCTCTGATCTAACTTGAGAAGTCAACGCGTTTTTTATATAGATCTTCCAGCTTCACTCAAGCTTCGAGGGGAAATCGTCTTTCATTCTTCTGAAGCTGTTTCAACATTTTCAGATTTCAGCTGTTTCCATAAAACTGGAAGCTGAGCTTGGTTCTTCCAGTACCAGACGCCGAGCATCAACAGGATGACCGCTGTAACAATCAATCCGCCCTCCGGGCCAAAAGCTCCGCCGTTAAGCAGGGAATTCCCTTTCATATACGTGCTCAGCAGGCCGCTTTCCATCCCGCCACTGACCGAGAAGCCATAGACCGGCCCCTGAAAGAAATTCCAGAAGATGTGATAGCCAATTGCCGGATACAGTGAACCGCTGCTCAGCGTGATCAGGGAGAGATACAGACCGATCAAAAACAGATTCAGATACGGAATCAGCCCCATCCCGGAATTGGCTGAGTGCATCAGCGAGAACAGGATGGATGGAACCAAAACGATCAGGATCGGATTGTGAGTTTGCTTCATGACGCCCTGAATATAGCCGCGGCAGACGATTTCTTCAGAATATCCCACAAGAATATACATCGCCAGCATCACCAAAAACGAAAAGTTCCACTGCGGTGTCCAGGTTAAAACCTGCGCGCTGTCCGTAAACAAAAGCAGCAGGAAAACCAACGTCATGGAACCGGCGCCGATCGCCAATCCCAGCCCCATGGAACGCCAGTGCTTTGTCAAAGCCGGCAGTCCCAATGAACGCAGATCTTTTTTCAGTCCCTTCCGCCAGAGCAGGATGGGAATTCCAATCATCACCAGAGTTTGGATAAACATCATGGATGCGTTGATGACTGCGGCAATCTGATACGCCAACGGCGTTCCGATCCCGGTTGATGCATTCAGATTCCCCGTCGCAATCATAATAAAAGAAAAACCAAATTGTATCGCAAAAATCAAAAGAAACAAGCTGCCGAAAACCGCTCCCAGCATCCCTGCAATTTTCCAGCCAGCCCGGAATTCTCCCTTTTTATTTTTAAACATAATACCCCTTCTTTCCCAGGTTTATGATAGGAGTATATCATGAAAGAACTCGTTCAACTCTTAAATCTTATTAAACTTTCTATGACAAAACCAAACCCTTGTTTTTGTTGGCCGCCGTTAAGTTCAGCTTTCAATGGATGTTCCTCATTCCCTGAAACACTCCAATTCTGAGCCTGGATTGGGGAACCCTGTTTTTTATATACTTATTAAAAAAATTAAATCTGCAGCTGGCTTACAATGATACGACAATCAGCGTGGTTATGCCAAACAAGGAAATTCAGAAGCATCTGGAAATGAGCGAAAAACGCGACGTTGTTCTTAGTACGCATATTTCTTATCTTACGGACAACACACCGTTTGAATATACCGAAACGTATTACCATGCAGATCAGTATTCCTTCCGTTATTAATGTTACCGACAGGGAAAATAAAAATCGGAGGCAATTCCGATTCTTATTTTATCCTTTCACAAATAAAACGTATCCTTATCATCTCCGCCAAATTTCTCAAAGCAAAGAGAAAGAATCTATTCTTTTACAGGAAATTTTCACATTTTCTCCAGCTCGGAAATTTTTTGATCAGGCGTTTTGGCGTTATGTCCGGCTGTTTTGTCCTTTGAATTGCTTTTTCATTGAACCCGAATCGACTTTTAACTGCGCCCAGGCTTCTGCCTTCTTTTTTTCTTTCGTCCCCATTAGTTCTTATAAACCTGTTTTGCATCATAGAGCTGTTGATTAAACAAATAGTAAATATGCCATGTTCCTTCCAACCCCTCAGCACTGATTGTCTGAATCAGCGTGGAAACATCCGGTGACTTCGGCTGATTGAAGACCGCAACACACATTCCCGGCTGGGTATCCGTCTGGACTGGATAAATCCGCAGTTCTTCTTCATTGACCAGAATAAGATCGAGATTATCATGCTTGTTTAAGGTTGCCGTAACCATTAGCCGATCTTGTTCCTGAGTTAAGATCAGTTTCTGCGCCAGCTCCTCACCGATTGTCTGAGCCTCACTGAACTTCAATTTCGATGATAAATCCGCTTCCGTTTTAAATGTCGTCATGCCCAACGTTCCCAACAAGCTGCCGGACGTTAATGGTGTCATCGTCGTCTTTGAAACATCAATCATTTCTGCCCGATAAATATTCGCTGGAATCTTCAACTCAAATATTTCCTGATCCCCCTCGATCAGCGTCACATAGGCTTCCATCTTATCATAGGTGGTCAGGGAACCCGGCATGTTGTTAATCTTGCCGTCAAGCCAGGAAATACCGCCGGATGTGATCAGCCACTGATCATTTCCCAGGAAATCAACATCGCTGATATACGGTGAATAATAAGCATAGCCCCGTTCTTTGCCATATTCCTTGACCTGCCTGATCGTTTTGTTTTCCAGATCCACTTCATAAACCACCAGCCGCGAATAATTATCTTCTGCCGCAACCGCCTTGTCTTCTGTTTTTGAACGATACATTCCGTTATCAAATAACATCAGGTGTTTATCATCCAGCCAGGTTGCCGCATGCTGCGCCCACTGCCATTCAAAGTCATCCCCCTGCGGCGTCAGGAAATAAGACTGCATTGATTCAGACCAACCTTCTGGAGAACCGATAATCGCGATCAGTTCCTGTGTATCATAATCAATCACCGCGACGGCATCCTGATGCCTTCCCGAAACAGTCAGCGTGTTCTGGATCGGATTGTAATCAACGCTGTTGTTATGAAACCAGTCTTTGGCCGTCCAGTTTAGACTCTTGCCCTCATCCTGCGGCAAGGTCTTTTTTAGATCAAATGATTTGACAATCGCTCCGGTTTCCCGATCGACTTCTACAATCACATCTTCTACTGTACCGCTGCTGAAGTCATCCGAAGCGATTAAATAATTTCCATTAGGCAGCTGATCCAGATCATGATGATAACCTCCCGGCACACTGTATTCCGTGTCAATATGCCCCAGCAGATCCATCGTTAAAAAACCGGTGGTGTAATACGGACTGTCCAGCAGCCGATTGGTACTCAGCGTGATCCGTCCATTGTCCAGCAAATTCAAATCCCATAACATCATGACGTTCAATATCCAGCGGATATCGCCTTCGCAGTCATAACCTGTCGCATAGCCTGTACTGGAAGGTGTCGTGAAAATCAGCTGATTAGGCTCCGGATTTTGATAAGCTGTCGTTACTTCCGCAGTGAATGCCCCTTTAGGTAACGGTTGTCCCTGAATCTTGAGTTCTTTGACGATATCACCGACAATCAGCTGCACCGTTGTGTCTTCCTCAGGATACAAGCCGATGATCGGCACCCGATGCTCTGTTGCCGGAGCATAAGTCCAGCTTAGATCAGCCTGCGCCTTTCGGCCCTTTACCGTAACGGTCAGCGCTTCTTCCGTTTCCATGTCCAGTGCAATCAGGGCGCTGAGCGGGCTGAGCCCATACGGATTGACCAGTACAATCGGGTTATCCAGCGTTCCGCCCTGCAGCTGAGCTGTGATCTCCGCAGTCTGACGATTCTGGGTTTCCAACAAAGTTTCCTGGACTGTGACTTCCGTTTTTCCTTCCTCCGTGAAGGTCCGTTTTTCATTTGCTGACGAACAGCCAGCGCTGAGCAGCAGGCCAAAAGCCAAGATGGTTAAAAGTCCTTTTCGCATAATTCTCCTCCTTTAAGATCAATGTTGCAGGAAATGGGAACTCGATTTCTTTTTATGAATTGAAAAGAAAACCTCTGAGCTTATGATACCACAACTCAGAGGCAATATTTGTTTTTGTCTGAACTTTTATTTCTTGGCCAGCATGCTTTCGTTCCAGCCTTCCGGAACTTCCAGCCCCATCAGTTCAACAGCCGTAGCTGCCACATTGCTTAAACCGAAATCGCCGTCCTTTAATTCTACATCCGCGCCGCGAATGATGAACGGTACCGGATTAAGCGTATGGGAAGTTTTCGGTTTCGCCTTGTCTTCCGGATTCTTTTTCTTTTCTTCCATTTCATCGGCATTGCCGTGGTCGGCAGTCACAATCATGATCGCACCGGCTTTGTCACAGGCATCCATTAACCGCTTCAAGCACAGATCCACAGTTTCCATGCCGATGATCGTCGCCTCATAGTTGCCGGTATGACCGACCATATCGCCGTTTGGATAGTTAACACGATAGAAATCGTAATCACCGGATTCAATTGCCTTAATCAGTTCGTCACTGATCTCCGCGCCTTTCATCCAAGGCCGCTGTTCAAATGGAACGATATCGGATGGAATCTCAACCCAGGTTTCCAGCTTTTCATCAAACTTTTCTGAACGGTTGCCGTTCCAGAAGTAAGTAACATGACCGAATTTCTGCGTTTCCGAAATTGCATAGGAACGAATGCCTTTTTTCACCAAGTATTCCGACATCGTGTTGGTGATGTGCGGCGGCGTGACTAAGAATTTTTCCGGAATGTGCAGATCGCCGTCATACTGCAGCATGCCCGCATAGATGACCTTCGGGAACCGCACGCGGTCAAAGGCATCAAAATTCGCCATTTCAAAGGCTTTGGAAATTTCGATGGCGCGGTCGCCGCGGAAGTTGAACAGAATAACGCTGTCGCCATCTTCAATCGTTCCGACTGGCTGGCTGTTTTCCGCAATGACAAAGCCCGGCAGATCCTGATCTGAGCAATGCAGCTCCTCACGGTACGTTTCCACCGCTTCTTTGGCTGAGGCAAACTGACGGCCTTCACCTAAAACATGAATGTGCCAGCCCTTTTCAACCATATTCCAGTTGGCTTCGTAACGGTCCATCGTGATGACCATCCGTCCGCCGCCGCTGGCAATCTTCGCATCAAAGGTGCTGTCATTCAGCTCGGCCATCAAGTTTTCAATTTCTTCTAAATAAATCAGCGCAGAGGTTTCAGGAACATCGCGGCCGTCCAGCAGAACGTGCAGACGTACACGTTCAACGCCTTCCTTCTTCGCTTCGCGAATCATCGCTTCCAGATGATGAATATGCGAATGGACGTTGCCGTCTGACAACAGACCTAAAAAGTGCAACGTATGACCTTTCGCATTCGCAATCAGTTCTTTCCAGGTATCCGATGTATAAATCGCACCGGTTTCAATGGATTCGTTGACCAGCTTTGCACCCTGGCTGTAAATCTGACCGCAGCCTAACGCATTATGGCCGACCTCGGAATTTCCCATATCGGCATCACTCGGCAAACCCACCGCGGTGCCGTGGGCTTTGATTTTTGTATTCGGGCAGGTTGCCATCAGCGCGTCCAGATTCGGAGTGTAGGCATGCTTGACCGCATTGCCGTTATCCTTCTCGGTTAATCCGACGCCATCCATGACAACAAGAACTAAAGGTTTTTTATTCATGTGTTATCCTCCTGTTTTCACACCAATAATATACCACGAAGCGGCCGCAAAAGCATTAAAATGTCTTGTGATTTTCTGGATTATTTCACAGGTTTCAGGTGAGCCTCAGGATATGAAAAGACATCCGAGTCTGTTTCACACCTTTCTCCGTTGGTTTCTCTTCCTTTCTTTTTTCCGTCTGTTTCATTGTTTTCCACCTTGCTTTTTATGGTAATTCTTTAACCATTTCGTTTAAACCGTTTCTGCACGAAACAGAAAAAAAGGGAAGATCAAATCTCTGTCCCTCAAGATTGAAGATTCAGCGCAGCAGCGGCAGATCGCCAGTCAGCTTATTTACCCGTTTCTTCGGACCGTATAACCCGATCCCAAAGTATGTAATCTGTGCTTCTGATGCCTGAGCTGCCTTCTCAATATATTCCGGATAGTTCTTGCAGCTCTGGGCAATATCCGAGAAATCAACGACAATCAGATCGGAAAACTCCGGCTGATACAGCTGTTCGCGAATCTTTTTCAGCTTTTCTGTAGATACGCTCAAGATCGGCACGGGAATGGCAACGACACCTAAATGGGTATTTCCACTTTGATCAACCACGTCCTCACCGACGATCTGCGGTGCAAGCTTACCTAGAGTTATACCTAAGATTCCGGCCGTGTTGGCGATCAGTCCCAGCGGCAATTCTGAATTGATCACCATGACACATTTTTCATTCAAGTATTCCATTTTGTTCTTTCTGCTCCTTTTCCTGATTTATTTTCTGGGACAGCAGCAAGCCGCCCAGGGTTAAGCCCAATCCCAAAATTACTCGTGGTGTCAGCGGTTCATGCAGAACCCAGGCTGAAGCCACTGCGGTAATCACCGGTACGATATAAATGGTCACGCTCGTTTTCACCGAGCCTAAAATTCCAACTGCATAATTCCAGGTCACAAAGCACAGCGCCGATGCGCCTAACCCCAAAAACACCAAATTCAGCAGAACGGAGGGTTCAGACAGGATCTGAAAATCTGCGGAAAACTGCGTCATAACCAGCGGCAGCATCAGCAGCAGGCCGTAGAAAAAAGTTCTCCGCGTCGTTAAAAGAACATTGTAGCCCAGCTCAGAAATCTTTCTGCTTATCAGACAATATATTGCCCAGATCATCGCGGCAATCACCGCCAAGCCATCACCCAGCGGATGAATTTCAACAGCCTGTTGGTTAAAACTGATCAGCATAATGCCCGCCATCGCCATCAAAAAGCCGAGAAAAAATCGCAGTCCCGGACGTTTTTGTTTCAGGAAAACCGCACTGAACAAAACTGTAAAGAACGGAGCTATGGAAATGATCACACCGACATTGGACGCTTGCGTCATGCTTAACGCCAGATTCTCAAATCCATAATACAAAGCCACGCCGCACAGTCCAGCCGCCGCAAACCAGCCTTCCTGCTTATGATCCGTCAGAACCAACCGCCGCGGCGCAGCCAGCCACAAGGCCAGATAACCGATCACAAAACGCAGAAACAAAATCTCAATTGGCGAGAGCGCCGTCAACAATACCTTAGTTGAGATAAAGGTCGTCCCCCAGATCAGAATCGTAATCAAGGCGGAAGCCTGACCTAACCGAAGCTTACTGCGCATCTTCGGTCTCCGCTTTTTTAGCTGTTTGGGTAAAGATCCGCTGATACTGCTTCGGCGTCAGTCCGATAAATTCCTTAAAATAATTGGTGAAATGACTTTGATCCGCAAAACCGGTCATCGCCGCCGCTTCCATCGGCGGAACTCCCTGTTCCAGCAGCTTTTTAGCCCGATCAATTCGAATCGTCTGCAGGTAGCGGTACGGCGATACGCCGACCTGCTGAGTAAAACAACGCAGCAAATAGGACTGACCAAAACCGGCCATTGCCGCTAAATTTTCCAGCGTGATATTTTCTTCGCAGTGAACTTCAATATATTCACACAGCGACTGAATCTGCGGATTGGGCTGCGGCACTGGACTTTGATCCACGTCTACGGCATAATCCTGAAGCACCTGTTCGATCAAAAAATAAAATGCCTCGGCCTTTTTCAGCTTGGGTGCTCCGCTTAGAATCGCGTCATAGACATCCCCGATCAGCACGGCAATTTCACTTTGCGGCACTACATTCTGCGTAAACCTTGGCAGCGAATCGCGGCCGGTTATTTCTTTAACGGCTTTCCGCATAATATCCGGATTGATATTCACTGCCCGATAATCCAGAATCTCACCGTTAATCGGCGCGCAGTAATGATTATCCCGCGGATTGAACAGAATCAGATCCCCTGCCGCTACGTCGTATTCCTTTCCCCGGCACCACAGATGCCGTTTTCCGCCTTCGATAAAACCCAGGACATAAAATTCATGAAAATGATTGGGAAACTTCTGAACAATCCCGCCCAGATTGTACGCTTCAATTTCCAAATCGCGGTCATAATAAACATGCCGCTGTTCCTGTGTTGATGGCATTCCCTTCCCCCCTTTTTTCATTTAAATCTATTGTACGCTGTTTCCGGATTTTTTTCTTGAAGGATCTGACACTGAAAAACAGGAAAGGTTTTACTTTTAACGCTGCCTTTTCAAGCACAGCCAAAAAAGTCACCTCTGTCCTTAGACGAGATGACTAACTTCTTTTTTAGTTTTTCCGCTTTTCCCTGCATTCCTTTTGCAAGCTTGTTACTCGGTTTCTGCCGTGACTGTCGGTGCGCTTGTAGCATCCGGCGAAGTTGCGCCGGTCGTTGAATCCGCAGTCGGTGAAATGACTGCTTTCTCTCCAGGATGACCGTCATAAAAAGAATAATTGGTTGGCCGCATATGTTTGGAAGCCGCTGTCATTGCATCTTCACCTTCCGCAACTTTTCCGATGACGACAGCCGCAACCAGTTTCATATTGCCATCTACCGGAATATCTTTAATATCTTCCCCATAGCTGTGGACAAATCCCCAACCTCGTTTTAAACCTTTGCCATCGATATACCGCGTTGGATCCGTTTTCGCAGCTTCTCCATATAGACCGCCGAAAATATGGGTATTATAGCCTAATGCATGAGCGGCAAATTGCAGCCATCCCATCGCAATCCCTGTATCCAAATAGGCGTTAGTAACACTTTGACTGTAGAAATTACCGACTTCGCTTTCAAGTCCGGTGGTACTGTCAACGTAACTGCCGTAAGGCGTCGCATGTTCTTCCTGAGGCAGAATCTTATCCGCATAGAACAGAATTGTTGCCGTTCCCTCCGTAACACTTCTTCCTTTTGCGTTAAATAGCTGATCCCAATAATCCCCGATTACATCAAACTGATCCTGAACATCCTGCAGAACGACACAGAAAACCTCACTGAATTGAACCGCAAGCTGTGCCATCATTGCGACGTCGCACATCGTTGTCAATTCCTCCGTTGTGGGCTTATCTTCCGGTTTCTCTGACCAATATCCGTTATCTACCGACATCCAGCTTGTCGGATTGTCTTTCATATACTGGATCAAACCTTTCGGATCATAGGCTTGTTCCGTGGTGGTTTTAGGCTGTGGGTCAGAACTGCATCCGCTCAGCATTCCAAGGATGGCAGTGGAAAAAGCGGCAGCTGATCCTGCTTTTAAAAATTGTCTGCGTGAAATCTGATTCATTTTGTTTCCTCCTCTATCTGTTGTTTTAATCATACACAACCCTTGATTCCTTTGTGTTTTAAAAATTAAAGCAAACTTTTAAATATTCACATCTAGTCTTATTGCTTGTTTGTGATTTTACTGATAAGATGGAAATTAACGTTCTTCTTCCACTTCTTATCAGAAAGGAGAGTCTTATGAACACACGACAAATTCTATGCTTTTTACAATTAGCAGAAACAAAAAGTTTTTCGGCTGTCGCTGAAAAAATGTTTCTTTCAATTTCCACTGTTTCTTATCAGCTTCGGCATTTTGAAGAAGAATTAGGCTTTCCCTTATTCTTTCGGGATCAACATTCCGTTACGCTGACGCCTGCCGGTGCGGCCTATGCTGAAGAACTGCGAAAAATCTATGATATGCACCAGGACGCCATTGAGCGGGCAGCTCAAATTTATCGTGAAAGCCAGACATTGACTGTCGGCTTTACACCCGAAGTGATATTAAACTGTTATCCTGCCTTGCTTCTGAATTTTCAAAAATGCTGCCCGCAGATACACTTGGATTCCGTTCCCGTCAACATCAGCAGCGGCTGCGATCCATTGCGTTTTAAAACCGTAGATATGATGTTTACCTATGACTGCTGGGTCAAAAATAATCCTGATTATGAGTTTATTTCACTGAAACAATCCCAATTTTACTGTGTCGTCAATCATGAAGATCCACTTGCGGTTAAGTCAGAAATTGAACCCCAAGATCTCTCTGGAAAAACGATTATTATTACTACACATAATGATCAATGGATACGGGATATCGTTCAGGAAATTGATCAATGCACAGAAAATGTCAATTATTTAGAAATTGAATACTGCAACTTCGCGATTGGCTTTGTCAAGGCTAATGCTGGAGTTTCTATTTTCCCGTATAAGACCATTCCCGGTGAAAAGAATGACGTATTGTTTATCCCATTTAATCGCAAACGAAAAATCACCTTGGTTTTAGCTTGGCGAAAAGGGGAATTAAATGAAGTAGGCAAAGCTTTCATTCAGCTATGTCAAACAAAAATGAAAACAATTCAATTTTAAGCTGAGTCTTTCTTCTTCGATGAATTTATTCCGCCAACAAATTATTTTAACAGAATTCAGATAATCATTCTTTAAATAAAGATCTCATTCCTTGAAAGTCATTGAAATATGCAAATAATCATGAGTTCATTGAACGCTGTTTCCTGACTCTTTTCTTGTAGGATCTGACACTGAAAAACAGGAAAGGTTTTACTTTACTCCAGAAAAGCAGCTGTAAATATCTATAGAAAATAAAGGCACCCATTTAGGTGCTTTTGTGATTCACTAATCTATCCATATCCAAATTCCGTTTATAAAGAGTTAAAACAGGCTGATACCAGCTCTGTTCTACTATTTCCTTATATTCAACTTCAGCTAAACTCCTTTTCTTATTGATCCTCTGCATCATTATTCGCAAGGCAAAAAGCAGGAAGTTCTAAATCGGAATCGACTAATAGTTTTTGAAAGAAGGATTCCAAGTAACGATAATCATTCCATTCTTTCTCGTTGTCACTTGCCAAAACTAAAGCATCTCTGAAATATTTAGAATTGTTCTTAAATAAAGTATTATCCACACGGAAGCGATTTTGCCTGAGATATTTCAGAATATACACGGCCGTGGCTCGGGTATTCCCTTCCCGAAAGGGGTGTGTATTCCATATGTTAGACACAAACCTGGATAAAGCAGGAATATGATCTACCTGTTCATGAATTGTTCTTAAATTCTCACGATGAATATCATAATCCAAATTTTCCTCAATCTGACGATAATCAGAATAACGAACTGAAAGTCCGCCTAGAATTTCCTCTTCTTTTCGAATATTTACATCGCGAAAACGGCCGACATATTTTTCAAGACCCTGGGGAAAAATATCTTTGAACAGAAATTGATGAATCCGCAGTAATTCTCTTTTCGTGAGTCTGAAATTCGTATCGTTAAGAAGCTGCGCAATCCGTACGGAAACAAGATCCGCCTCACGAGTTCTGTAATTCGGCTTCTCCGAAGCAGCTGCATAGTATTCATGCAGGCTCTCTTCCACCTGAGCATAATTCTTTTTTCCCATCAGATGATCTTCAACTAATTCGTAAAGTTTAGGGCTTGGAAAAAGATTATCAACCTGCTGCAGTCCTATGGCTGTATCCCAATAGCTCTTTGCATTCTTTAAATCCACATATTCTCCATTTACGACCTGATAGCCATCGTTCATGTTCTCATCTCCTTGCCCAGTTTACACTATTATATCAGATTTATGCAGTCTTCGTCTTGGAATAAAGCGGTGTTCATCCGTTTCAAAGATGTCGATTCAGAATCGAGTTTAAAGAGTTAAAACACTGATTTCATCAAGAAAGTGATGCAAGCATCACTCTGAAAGTCTAAACCTTCAGAGCCCCACTC
>ERZ1108168.308-NODE-308-length-43809-cov-8.096403_pt1 | contig 43809 bp, 33 predicted proteins | sample MGYA00403704_ERZ1108168 | MGnify/ENA primary metagenome ERZ1108168 (study PRJEB35170, sample SAMEA104062421) | human gut metagenome | biome: human gut; feature: human-associated habitat; material: faeces | place: Denmark | collected 2012-06-12 ...
TAAGAATTAAGATGGTGATGGAACATGTCTTTTTCAACTAAATTGAAGAAGAACCTTTAAAATTTACGGCAAAATTAGAACTTATACAGACAGGTTTCAAGATGCTATCGCGGACGGTTGTACTTTTTCTACTCACCTCTTTTTTTATTCTGCTAAATATACTTGAATTTGTTTCGTTCGATTATTCGCTCCTTGCGTACTATATTACGTTTTCTCTTGGTTGATACTATCTTTTGTATATTGATCTTACTTGCTAAGAGATTTATTCTACTTAGTTCACTACGTTTATTTTTTAATTATCAGATTTAGACACAAAAAAATATAATAAAATACTTTTCTTGTTTAGTATCATTTGTTTTTGGATTGTAATATTAATATATGACCTTAAAATGAGAATTAAAATTAATATATATTGTTTTATATTGAATAATGAAGAACATGAATGAAAAAAGTTAATGGAAGAAAATTTGTATTTGGTACAAAATGTACATCTACGATTAAGGTAATAAGTATTTTGTTAACGTTAAAAAATGCCCAATGAAAAAAAATCTAAAGTACAAGATTGAACTCTTGTTGTTTTCCCTATTTCTTTTTGTTCCATTCTTTACGTATGCTACAGCACAAAATGATGTAACAATAAGTTTGGATTTTACGAATGTTCCTTTAAGTAAAGTATTGAATGAGATCGGTCGTCAAACTTCACTACGTATTGTATACAATACTAAAGATGTGAACCCTGACCAAATCGTTTCAGTGAAAGTGAATTATCAGAAACTATCTTCTGTTATGGCGAATTTACTGGAAAACACTAATGCGACATTTACGGTAAAGAATGATTATCTGGTACTTTATTCTTCTAAAGGTGCTAATGCTGTAAAGGAAGTAGCTCAACAGAATAAGCGTATTATTAAAGGTTTGGTTTCTGATGAATTTGGAGAACCGCTAATTGGCGTGAGTGTATTAGTGAAAGGTACTACTACGGGAACGATCACTGATGTTGATGGAAATTACTCTATAGAGATTCCTGGTGACAATGCCGTACTTGAATTTAGTTATATAGGTTATCAAAAAACGCGATTATCAGTGGCTGGTACTACCTTATTTAATGTCGTTATGAAAGAAGATGCTCAGGTTTTAGGTGAGGTAGTTGTAACAGCTATGGGCATTGAACGCGAGGCTAAGTCATTGACGTATGCTACTCAAACAGTAAAAGCTGAGGAAGTGACACGTATTAAAGAACCGAATTTTATTAATTCTCTTCAAGGTAAAAGTGCTGGTTTATTGATTACCCCGAATAATTCAGGAGCTGGTGGGGGATCTACAAAGATTGTATTACGTGGTCAGACTTCTATTTTGGGTACCAATCAGCCATTGATTGTTTTGGATGGTGTGCCGATGTCTAATGGTATGAGTGAACAAGCTACAGAATTAATGTCGGGAGCTGCCAGAGATGGTGGTGATTTACTTTCTACCATTAATCCGGATGATATTGCTTCTATGACAATTTTAAAAGGTCCGAATGCGGCTGCTCTATACGGTAGTTCTGCCAATAACGGTGTGATAATAATTAATACCAAGGCAGGTGAGCAAGGTTCGGTAAAAGTAAATGTTTCAAGCTCTACTTCTGTAGAAACATTGTTCATGTATCCTAAAACCCAACAGGTTTATGGACTAACTCCGAATGCAACATTAGAAGCTTGGGGACCGAAGATCAATGATATGACAGCGGATGATATCGCTTCACAACCTTATTATACAGCTAATCCGCGTGATCCGGTGAAAGATTTTTTCGATGTGGGATTAACATTGAATAATGGCGTGGCATTGAGTGGTGGTACAGAATTGGCCCGAACTTATTTCTCTTATAATAATACGACGCAATTTGGCATGGTGCCTAATAATAAATTCAGTCGTCACAATTTTATGTTCAAAGAATCTTTTTCTCTCTTTAATAAAAAATTGGATATTAGTACTAGTTTGAATTATATTCATCAAAAAACGACTAACCGACCTGTGATTGGACGTGTATTAAGCCCATTACATGCACTTTATAGAATGCCGTCTAATGTAGATATGCGTTATTTCCGTAATCACTATCAGCATACAGGAACTACTGCTGATCAGATGGTATATGATACGGCGCGAGGTAATCCTAAATTGGCGGGACAACCCATTCAGACGTGGTATTGGTATGATCAGCATCTGAATAACCCTTATTGGTTAGCTAATATGATGAACGATGAGGCTTATAAAGATCGAATACTTGGGAATTTGACAGCTAGAGTAAAAATATGGAAAAATATTGATTATCAAGCGCGTGTCAATGTAGATATGACATTGAGTTCCGGGTTGAATACAGAATATGCTACGTCAATGCGTGAAGCGCAGGGAAAAGGTGGTAAGTATTGGACTTCAAGTGGTAAGTCTGTAGATATCTATAACGATCATATGGTGACTATGAGTGAGCGTTTTGACGATAAAATAGACTTGAATATAGCTTTGGGTGCCAGCCTTTCGCGCTCATACAGTCGTTCTCATAATATCACAACCGAAATAGATACGGCAGGTATCCCAAATGCATTTGTTCCACAGAACTCGGCCTACAAGCGTCCGGGTAATCCGAATGGTAGTGCTACACGAGCAGAAGATACATACGATTATTCCGATTGGTCGGCTGCTACTTTCGCTACGGCTTCAATAGGTTTTTGGGATAAAGTATATGTAGACGGAAGTTATCGTTTGGAATGGGCACAATCTTTTCAGCAGTTTGTAAAGCCTGCTTCCGGTTATACCTCATTTAATTATTATTCTGCTGGTCTTAATATTTTATTGGATAAAGTGCTTCCTTGGGATATGCCTGCTGTAAACCAGATGAAGTTGCGTGGAAGTTGGTCGGTTGTTGGTAACCCGATTCCGAATCAATTCTATGCTCGTCAGCAATACAACTTCAGTGATGGTAGCATATCTGCCCGTCCGCCTACATTCGATGATCCTAAACCCGAAACAACCACTGCTTATGAAACGGGATTAGAAGTTTGGATGTTTGATAATAAGTTCAATTTTGATATTACTTATTATAATGCTACGCTTAAGAACCAATTTATGAAGGTTACGACAAGTACCGGGGAAGAGAAACCTGTGAATACCGGTAAAATCAGAAATTATGGTGTTGAGTTTTCGGCTAATTATCGCTGGGCTATTACTCCTGATTTCCGTTGGACAACCGGCTTTAATATAGCCTATAACAATAATAAAATACTTGAAACGTACAAAACTGCGTCAGGAGCTCCTTATACAGTTCAGATAGGTCCTGCCGGTTTCAAAATTAAATATGTAGAAGGCGGTTCATTTGGTGATATTTATGTAAATAGTTTTGAGAGAAATGATGATGGAAGTATCGTGGTGAATAATGCCGGTGACTACGAAAATGCTGTGCCTGCTATGGCTTCCGGTAAATATGAAACATTTGTGGGGAATGCGACTGCCCCGGTTAATCTGGGTTGGAATAACACATTTGCCTGGAAAAATCTGACTTTTTACTTTCTTATCGATGGCAAAATTGGAGGTAAGGTAATGTCTTTAACCGAGCCGGATAGAGATTATTATGGTCTGTCTGAGAGAACGGCTAACGACCGCTTGTTTGGAGAACGTGTCGTACAGAATGGGAAAGAATATATTTTGAAAGTATTACCTGATGGGCAGAAAGTTTCGGTAGAGAAGTATTATCGTACGGTAGGTTCTAATCCGATGGAAGATTATATCTATGATGCTACTAATTTTCGGTTGCGTGATTTGTCATTGGGCTATACTTTCCAGAATGTGTTTGGAAAAGGACGTCACTTGACAGCTTCTTTTACAGTAAAGAATGTTTGTTTCTTGTACAAAAATGCACCTGTTGATCCTGATATTTCAGTTTCTGCCGCTAACGGTATGTCTGGAATTGATTCCTATTCTTTGCCTACGGTTCGTTCTTACGGCTTGAATTTGAAGTTAGATTTTTAATACTTTCATAACGCAAGAATTAATTAAAAATAGAAGATATGAAAAGAAGATATAAAATATTAATGCTTGGCTACTATTCTTTGGGGCTTTTTATAGTTATTGGGCTGACTGGTTGTGGTGATAAATACCTTGATCCATATCCTTGGATTGTAGGTAGTCAAGAAGAAGTGAATGATTCTGAAGGAGAAGATGGATTGGGAGCTACGGATATTTCAGTCTTGGAAGCGGAATTAAAAGGTGCGATTCCTGAGATGATTATTTATTTATCCAAAGGTCATGAGTATCAGTACCAACGTTCTAACTCCATTGATAATTATGCAGGATATTGGACAACCAGTCAGAATAACTTTACATTCGGTGGTCCGTTGCCTACATTGTATACTTATCCGAATAACTATTTGGGTGGTCCGCGTAGTAATGCTGTGTTTATACAGGCAAAGAACGCAATTTTCCATGCAGAGGAATTGGGTAAACCCGAATGGCGTGCGGTGGCATTGATTATTCAGGCTTATGTAGGTCATGAAGTGACTGATTTTTATGGATGTATCCCTTTCAATGATTGGAGAAATGTGAAACGTACTCCTCCTTTGGTTTACGAAAAGGGAGCTGATATTTATAAACAGATTTTTGCAGATTTGGATGAGGCTATTCAGATATTGAAAGATAGGCAACCATCTGCAGAGGAATGGAGTAAAATTGAAGATTCAAAAAGTACTTTGAGTAGAGGTGATTGGAAACGCTGGGTGAAGTTTGCTAATTCCATCAAGTTACGTATGGCAATGAATATCGTGAAGTACGATGCTGCTAAAGCGCAATTGTATGCCGAAGCTGCTGTTAATGATGAAATTGGTGTTTTGACGGAAAAGGATGCCTACGATATCGGTTATTATTATGAGGATACAGCTGAAGATCATCCTTTGTATACTATTAGCAAAAGTTGGATGGATATTCGTTTAGGAGCCTCTCTGGAGAACATACTGAAGCGTTATGAAAACCCATTGTTAGGTATTTGGTTTGATAAGAATGTTGCACCAATTAACACGAATACCGGAAATTTTTCAGGCATTGGAGAAAATCAGGATTATATAGGTATACGTCAGGGAGTGGCTATGATTAATAAGAGCAATGAACAGACTGGTTACGGCCCATTTTCTGCTTCTTCCAATTATCTTCGGACACTGCCCAAAGCCTACTTTAAGCGCGTAGAAGCTTTATTTCTGAGAGCGGAAGGTGCTTTGAGAGGATGGAACATGGGTGGTACTGCAAAAGAATTCTATGAAAAAGGTATTCGCTTGGCTTTTACCGAAAATAATTATAATGATGAGGCTTTTATTACCGAATACTTGAATAAAGAAACTGTCAAAGTGGTGGATTACCAAGATCCGTACTCTCCGGGTAACAGTATAAAGGGACGCGTAACGGCCAGCGTAAAGTGGAATGAAGGCGATACAGACGAACTAAAGTTGGAAAAAATTATTACGCAGAAATACATTGCTAATTTCCCGATGGGAGCTGAAGCGTGGACAAACTTTAGACGTACGGGATATCCGCGTCTTTTCCCTGTTAAATTGAATAATATGAAAGATGTGGATTCCGAATTACAGATTCGCCGTATTCCTTTAGTGGAAGATGAAAATAATAAACAAGAGTTTCAGGAAAGTATGATTCCGGCTTTGGGAGGTCCAAATACCGGAGGTACACGTGTATTCTGGGATACGGAGACAGAACTTCGAGGAGAGATCATTGAAGATGGTAGTCAGTGGCAAGTAGTGATTCCTGTTAATTTCTAATTCTAAAAAAAATAAGTGATGAAAAAATATAGAAATATATTCTTTTTAAGTGTTTTCTTTTTCTCACTTCTCTTCATAGTGGGATGCAAAGAAGATAATACTTTAGATGGGGCTGAAGAAGTTTATATTGAGATCAGCCCAAAGGATGGGTATATCATGCTGGGAGATACAGTTTCTCTGAAAGCTGTAGTTAGTAATGTGAGTGGTGATGTGATTGATACGCCTGTAAAATGGTCCGTGGATGATGACCGGGTGTTGAAATTGGAAAATGGTAATATAACAGCAATAGAAGGGGCGCAGGGAAAAACTACCAATGTACGTGCTACCCTACAGAATGGGAAATATGCTATTTCAAAAATGACAGTGACCAATCATATTGTAGATGGTGTAGGAGCTTTGGTGGATACTTATTATTCTTATAATAATGATTTTGACACTATATGGTTTGTAGTCAACCCGAAGAATTTGTTGCTTGATTATGAACCTATAGTGGAGAATTCGAATAAAGAATTGGTAGTACCGAAGGCTACTGCTTTGAAAGTAAACAAAGAAGCCGGTATGGTGGGATATGCCTTCTCTTCTGCACGAGAGGCCGGGGCAGCTACTATTACTTTGTCTATCGGTCCATCTGGTAATGAGAAGAAAGCGTCAACGGAAGTAGTGTTGTGTCCGGTCGTAGAGGCTTCGTTTTCATCCGATTTTAGCTATCCTACTTATGAATACTATACAACGATGGATCTTAATGTAGAAGATACGGTTTGGTTATATACACGAGTAACTCCTGCTCAAAATACTGATTTGGAAAATGCCCGGAAATTCTATAAATGGTCTGCTATGGGAAATGCCGCGCAGTTGGTTAAGAGTGATGTAGAAATTGTGGAGTTTAGAGGACATGATGCTTATATTGCACTTCGTTCTGCCGCTTTTGAAGGGACCTCTCAGTTTAAATTTACTTGTTACGGCTCAGAAGCGACAGTCACTATTGATGTACAGGATTACAAACGTCGTTATCCGGTAGACAAGTTGTATACGGATAAAGAAAGTTATTCTGTGCCAATGGAAGCAACAATTTTGGTTATCCCATCGGTTGAACCTCTATCTTCTTATGCTTATCACCAGCCACATTTTACGGTTGAAGACGAAACACTTGCTGAACTTTTGGGATATGACGGAGGTGCAATGCGTGTAAGGGGATTGAAAGAAGGAAATACAAATCTTATTATTACCTCAAATGATAAAACGATAAGAGTACCCTTAGAAATAACTGAAAAAGTGAATAAGATTATATGGGAATCGGGTAATCCGCTGACTATGTTTGTGGGAACATCTGTGAAATGGAAAGTAAAAGTTGAAACTGTATCCGGGCGCATTTATCCGGTAAGTTGGACTTCACTGAATAATGATATTGCAGTGGCAGTACCTAATGAAGACGATTCATCTATAGCTACTATTACTGCATCTAATGCAGGTCAGGCATATTTCAAGGCGGAAGCTGGTGGTAAAATTACAACTAATAGTCCTATCAAAGTACTTCCAATACCGAAAGAGGATATTGTTTTGACAGATAAGAATACAATTAGCGATGGCAATGCAGCCTATGAAGATTTCGTCGACAATGAATCTGTATTGTCGGTAATACTTACCTCACAGGATTCTGAATATGGTGTGTTTCGTATTTATATTCATGGTTTTGTATCAGGTTCCGATCCAACGGGTACTTATGATGCGACTACTTCTGCGATGACATTGGATGTTGGTGGAGCTAAAGCTGAAATTGTATCAGGAACTGTCTCTGTAGCTTATGATAACGATGGAACATCTATTATCAATGTAAATGTGATAGTTAAGGTAGGTGATAAGAGATTTACTTTGAAAGCATCTATAGGATCATAAAAAATACGTTATCCGGAAAGTATTTCTTTAAAGGATGATTTTCCGGATAACCTTTTTATGTAGATTGTATATTTATTAATTTTAAATTTTAAGACAATGAAAAAAAAGTATCTTATTTTTTCAGGATTGACTTTCTTAGCATTAACGGTGAATGCTCAGGAATTGCAAGAAGGTTACATCGACTGGGGAAAGACGAGTGAAAATTTCAGCACCGTTCTATCCAATTGGTCAAAAGGGAGTAAGGTGACGGAAGACGACAACTTCTTCATTTCCCGTGTAAAGCCTAAACAGCACTTTCGTAATGCGGCTACGCAGGTAAATCAGCAGTTAGATGCAAAAAATGATAAAAAATTAGTGTATTGGGTGCCCATTAATACACCGCCTAACAATGCATTGCCTAACGGTGTATTTGATAGTGAAGTGTTTCCAATGTGGTCGTATGTCACCCACTATGGTAATTGGTCTGCTCCGTTTGTGCGTATGCCGGGTAATTTTGCCGATGTAGCTCATAAGAATGGTGTTGGTGTTTCTGTTGTGGCCGGAGTACCTTATGGAGGCTTAAGTACCGGTTGGGGAAATGAATTGACAGCTCTTACCGAGATCGGTGCGGAAAAGATGGCCGATTTTATGGAATATTATGGTGTAGACGGGTTAGGATACAACTCGGAATTCTCTACAAGAAATTCTGCTCTTCTTGAAAATCTACGGACATTTCACAGTGAACTTTATAAATTGGAGAAAACGTCCGGTAAGAATCCATTGTTTGAAAATTTCTGGTATGATGGAACAAATGATAATGGAGGCATCACTTTTGACCAAGGTTTAGGAAGCCATAATGAGCAAACTTTCGGGGATAGTGATAATCCCAGAACTTCTTTGTTTTTCAATTACAATTGGAACAATGTATCCAGAATGGAAACCTCTATAGCTAATGCAGAAAAGATGGGACGTGATCCGTTGGATTTGTATTGTGGTTTTAATATGCAGGGAGCAGAACCAAAGTCTGGAACTCGTTGGCCACTTTTGGAAGGAAGAAATCTTTCTATTGGTCTCTGGGGAGCGCATAGCGAAAATATGCCTTTTGAATCACGTGGTGAGTTAGGTGCTTTGCCCGAAGTAAAACAGCGTACTTACATGTTACGCGTAGAGCGTTGGTTCAGTAGTGGTTCACGTAATCCGGTGAATGATTTGCCTATTACCAGTGCAATGAATTACAATGCCTATAATTACAATTTTTTTGGTATGTCTAAATTTATGACTGCCAGAAGTTCTTTAAAATGGGATCTGTCTGAAGAGCCGTTTATAACTAACTTTAATTTAGGTAATGGTAAGTTCTTTAATTGGGCCGGTGAACGCCAATCAAACAGCGAATGGTATAATATTGGTATTCAGGACTATTTACCTACTTGGCGTTGGTGGTTTTCTAGTAAGTTTATAGGGCGTGATGTTAAAGATGTTCCTGCATCTGGTTTGGATGCTGAGTTTATCTGGGACGATGCTTGGATGGGTGGCTCTTTGTTACGCATATATGGTACACATGAAAATGAATATTTACATTTGTTTAAGACGGAATTTGGTTTAGCAGCGGGTGACATAATTACAGTCCGTTATAAAGTGATGGGTGGTAGTGCCGACATGACATTAGCTCTCTCTGCCAGAGGTAACGAAAATACAGTATTAGGCGAGAATAATTTGAAAGTAATCGAAAGTGCTTCGATTGAGGTTGGTGAGTGGATAGAAAAAACATTTAGAATTTCCGGAGCCTTGAATGTACTCAATGGTAAAGATTTAGCTATGGTAGCTTTACACTTTAAAAATGCAAAAGACCTCAACCTATATTTAGGCGAGTTTTCTATTGTTCGTGGTACTGCAACTTCTACTGTTCCGGAAAAACCTGTTATAACTACTACAAAAGTTTTGGTTTCTAACCATAATGGTGTAGACGGAAAGATTATTTTCGAGATGCCTAATGATAAGGGTGATAACATCTGTTATAATTTGGATGTAAAGACTTCGATGTTTAAGCTTTATGCACAGCAGGAAGGAAAAGAGCCAGTTCAGATGAGTGCTACTACTTCATGGGCCGGTATGTATTTTGCTGTTCCGATTGATTATGAAGTATCTGAAGCGAAGGTTCGCTTTGGTGTATCGGCAGTTTCATTGGATATGAAATCTGAATCGGAAATAGCATGGGGTGATTATCTCTCTACTGGTGAATATATAATAAACGATGATATTCAGATAACGAAGACAACAATCAAACCGGGTGAGGATTTTGAAGTTTTCTATGTAGATCCTAAACATGAAGTTGGTACTTGGGAAGTTTTGGATAGTAATGGAAACTCTGTTGTGAAGAAAGAAGGTGTAGCCTTATTCTCTGTTCCGGAAGGTTTGACTGAAATCGGCAACTATACGTTAGTGTTGACTGGTCCGGAAGCAGATGAAAATGGTGACCGTGTAGAAACTACCAGAAGATTCCCGGGTTACATTCAGATTACCAGCAAGAGCGTGGGAGCGTTACCTCAAATTTTGAGTTTAAAGGCCAATGATAAAGACGCTGATATTAGTGTGGGAGTAGCTGAACCGGTCAATATGACTTATACAGGTCGTGAAGCGGACGGTTCAAGTTCTCGAGGCTTGAGTACAGGAGAATTGGGATTTGGATTTAAAGTTGGTGAAATGGCATTGGAGGCTCACAAACCTTTTACTATTGCTTTTTGGGTAAAAGTTAACAACTTTAATGCTGAAACAAATAGCATGTTGCATATCCGTGACAAGAAGGAAGGTTGGCCGATGACAGACTGGGGATTCATGTGGGCTCACATAAAAAATGATGGTAGTATCAATAGAATGGCATTCCGAGGAAAAGGGATTGCTTCAGATAGTTACGAATTGCATTATAATTATGACAAGTCAAGATTAGAAGTAGGCCTTTGGACACATTTGACTTATGTTTTTGATTACGATGCTGCTAAAAATTTCAAATTTACGTTCTATATCAATGGTGAAAAACAAGAAGTTACTTCTTATGATGGAGCAGAAGATGGGTATAAAGTACATACAGGAGAACCCGAATGGTGGCCAAGAGGACAATATGGCTTGAGAGAAGCTCATGTGGTTGCTATAGGTACGGCTTCATCTGGTGTTGGCGGTCTTGACGGTGTTATAGATAATTTCCAATGCTGGAACAAAGCTTTGACTGCTGAAGAAGTTTTGACAACGATGGGAGATGTTGATGTAAATAATGTCCCAGAAAATATGGTTGGTTACTGGACGTATGAAAAAGACCCGAATGAAGAAGGTGGGTTTATGAATGAAGGAAGCAAAGAAGGTGTATTGGGTGGTCTTCATTCTTATACAGCCGGGACAGCTGAAGGTGAAGGTAATTTCCAATGGGAACATGCTTCTTACGCACCTGGATGTCCGTTTGTAGCTGGTACTTCTTATCCAGTGACTACATCTCCGAAGTGGACTATTGATAAGGGTAATATTACAAATGCAACAGGTTCTGACACAGGTGGTAGTGCTCAGGTTACGTTTGCTAAAAATGGTACTTACTCTGCTACTTTAACTCTTGAAAACGGTTGGGGTACTGATTCTAAGACATTTGATTTTATTACAGTAGGTGGTCCAGACGGTGTTGAAGAGGTCGATTTAGCGGCAGAATTAAGAGCATATCCGAATCCATTTATTGACCATGTAAATGTACGGTTTACTGTAGAAGGTGTATACACAGTGCGTATTTGTGATATGAACGGTATGGTTGTTTGTGAGAAAGCACAGCAGGTATCTGCAGGTGAGATGATCCGTATCAATGTTAATGTAGGTGGTGGAACTTATGTAGGACAAGTTCTAAAAGATGGTAAGTTAGTACGTGCTGTTAAATTACTGAAGAAGTAAATGTGTTAAATAGTTATATATCTTAAGCTTAAAGATAGTAATTATAACTTTAAAAAAAGACCGGCTCGGAATATTTAGGATGGGCCGGTCTTTTTATTGTTGTATGTTTGATATATTAACCGAGGATTTACATGATTATTTTTTGTCTGAATTTAGACTATTCTGCTAACGGATACAAACTTTGCATTGTTACCGGTGATTTACTTTGTTCGTTCTTAAAACAGTACTATCATGATTCCTGTGTTTTATCTCGCAAACATTAATATTAAAAAGATGCTGAAATTTTGTAATTTCCGAATTTAGTAAGTGTTACGTATAAACTGGGAGATTTGGTATCGGGAACTTGAACGTAAATAGTACCTGAATTACCACCTTCAAGATGTAGATATGCATATACTTCAATGATATCTCCAGGATATACATCTATTTGTGGCTTAAATTCAATTTGAGAATTACCATATAACATATAACCGTCTCCCCAATATCCTTGATATAAGGGCTGATTATTAATATATAAAAATAGAATTCCAGGCATACCACCATTCACATAAATAGTTAAGTCTACAGGAACAGCATTCTCTGAAGTAATACTAAAAGGCTCTTGAATTTCAGATTTTGCCCATGTATTGAATGTGTAAAAACTGATAAATAAGAATAATAAAAATCTTGTAGTTTTCATAAGCATAAATTTATAGAGTTAATAGTGTTTATGTTTAATACACTTGATAAGTAGATCTTACTAAACTTATATGAAGAATTTTCATATGAGTTTAGAATACTATTTCAATAACAAGGGGTGTTTGTTTACGAGTATTAAGAATTGTTCGAAAAGTAAGGAATATTATTGGATATCACTATCTTTCCTATAAAAAATAAATGAATCGTATTCCAAATTCTCATTTCAACGCAAGACAGAGTTATTGAAAAATTAATCTACTTTATTCAACTCCAATTTAGGAATAGAGATGTGGGCATGAATCATTCAAGGGTAAACCGTTGTGAACCAATCATAGTACCATCTGCAAAAATATCTACGCGGTATGTGCCAGCAGAGAGATACTCTTCTACATTCCAAAAAACGGTAATGGGTTGTTCTTCTCCGTTGTATTCAATATACTTTTTGATAGAATAGGGGAGTGAACGGTTTTCATATTCAAACGTATTGGCAGCGTTCTTTGTCAGCACTTCATTATTGGGTTTGTAGATATTGATATACAGCGTACGTTCACCGGTTTCTGCAGTAATGTTCTTAACAATGGTAAAACCGATAGTAAACTTCACTACATCTTTTACTTTTTTCACTTTTTTGTCACGTTTGTTCTTGGGCTCTATCCAAATATTGGTAGCATCCAGTTGAGCAGCCAGAGTCACTTTTTTATTCAGATTCTTCTTCTCTTCCGACAGATTGTTTATCTGGCGTGAAGCAGCGTTATATTTCTGTGTTACTTCAGCGATCACCTGCTTTTGTTGATTAGTCAGTTTATTGAGAGAGTCAATCTGATTGATATAACCGATCATAATTTTACGCAATGAACTCAATTCTTTTTTCAGACGGCGAATTTCAGTGGCATTACTACTTTTAACTGTACGCAATTCTTCAAGAAGACGTTGGGTCTTGATCTGTTCTTGCTCCAGTAAGACGGACAGTGAATCATTGGATACTGTAAGTTTCAGTTCGTCATATTGCTGGGCGAAACGGGTATATTCGTTTTCCAGATCTTCTTTCTCAAGAGCAAATTCTTCAACCAGTTCGCGATTATTCTGCTTTTCGGTGAACAGTAGATACGTGATGCCGGCAAGAGCAATCACCAATACCGATACGGCGATAATGAGCAGGGTCTTTTTATTCATGTTTCTTTAGTTAGATGATAATTCGCCGCAAATTTAATCATTTCGCTACATAGTAACACAGCGTTTCACGTAGTTTTTTCTTTTAAGAGCTTGTTTAAGTTTTCTTTTCCTGAATATACAAATTAATAACCGTATGAAATACAACTGTCATTCGGATAGTGTACATTTGGTATTCAGATGAAGTGCAACTACCGATTTAATAGAAGAAAAGTATTAGTACAACTACATCTTGGCAGGAGTTGTCTCTTTAACTAAAATTATTACGGAAATATTTCTTTAATAACGATTATCGTTGTACTTTTGTCGTCGCAAAAAGATGGAACTAATTATCAACTTTTTAAAATATAAGTATTATGTCAAAAGTAACCGTAGTAGGCGCAGGTAACGTAGGTGCTACATGTGCAAATGTACTTGCTTTCAATGAAGTAGCAGACGAAGTAGTAATGCTGGACGTAAAAGAAGGCGTTTCAGAAGGTAAGGCAATGGATATGATGCAGACAGCTCAACTGTTGGGATTCGACTCTACCATTGTTGGTTGCACCAATGATTATGCTCAGACTGCAAACTCTGACGTTGTTGTTATCACTTCTGGTATTCCTCGTAAACCGGGTATGACTCGTGAAGAACTGATCGGTGTTAACGCTGGTATCGTGAAATCAGTAGCTGAAAACATTCTGAAATATTCTCCCAACGCTATTATCGTAGTTATCTCTAACCCGATGGATACAATGACTTACTTGTCACTGAAAGCTTTGGGTGTACCTAAGAACCGTATCATCGGTATGGGTGGTGCTTTGGATAGCTCACGTTTCAAATATTTCTTGTCTCAGGCTTTGGGCTGCAATGCTAACGAAGTAGAAGGTATGGTTATCGGTGGTCATGGTGATACTACTATGATTCCTTTGACTCGTTTTGCTACTTACAAAGGTATGCCGGTTTCTAACTTCCTGTCAGCAGAACAGTTGGAGAAAGTTGCAGCTGACACAATGGTAGGTGGTGCTACACTGACTAAACTGTTGGGTACTTCTGCATGGTATGCACCGGGTGCAGCAGGAGCATTTGTAGTTGAATCTATCATCCACGATCAGAAGAAGATGATTCCTTGCTCTGTAGCTTTGGAAGGTGAATATGGTGAAAACGATCTTTGCTGTGGTGTACCTGTAATCCTGGGTAAGAATGGTATCGAGAAAATCGTAGAACTTCCGTTGAACGAAGAAGAAATGGCTAAGTTCAAAGCAAGTGCTGAGGCTGTTCGCAAAACAAATGCAGCCTTGAAAGAAGTAGGTGCTCTTTAATAAAGAAGGAGTTATATACTGAAATAATAAAAAAGGGACGATTCTCTGTAAGGGGAAATCGTCCTTTTTTTCGTCTCAAAACCCTATCTGTAACCCTGCTGAAACATAAGGAGAGACTTGAAAATAATACCCTTTGTCTTGAAACATACTCTTTAGATTTCTGTTGGTCATTTCTGCCGGGCGCATGGCGTGGATACCTGCTGTGATGGGGATTGATACATGCTTCCCAAGTTTTATTACCGGACGAAGCCCTGCCACGAAATATTGGTGAGTGAATATTTTATCTTTTCCGTCTTGTTCCAGCAGAGCCATTTGTCCGTTCATCTCTACTGCCAGATTTAAGTTTAAGTTATTGTTGATAGTATATCCTGCCGACATTTCAATACCTTCTAACATGGCTATCTTAACGGTAAAGCGACCTTGCGTTGTCCAATTAAAATAAATAGCGGGGAAAACCATTGGATACCCGAAAGAATTATTCATAGCGATACCTCCTCCCAATTCAAGGTTCGGTCTCAAATGATAAATGAAAATGGCGCCTATATTTCCCAGTATGTTTTTATATCTGATTTGGGAGAGTTTGGTACATGGCATGTAGATACCTCCACCGATAGCCATCAGCATTGACCACTTACCGTTCAATGGTCTTAAATGACTAAGACTTAATCCGATATTCAGAATTTCATCAATAACCAGGGGCTCTGTAAAGTTCTTATTTTCGAGTTTGGCATATGCTCCTCCCAAGCTGACGGCCCACATTGTGGGGCGATTATTCTCATTCAGTTTTATTGATAAAGGAATATTGATGCCTCCTTGATAGACGACTGCCGATCCTTTGCAGTCTCCTACTTTCTTATCTGTTTCGCCTTCCATCATGCGATAAGCAGAGGTACCAAAGTATTCGGTTTTAAACATGATCTGAGCATTCACACCTGAACAATTAATAACAATAAATAGTAAGAACAAAACTTTTTTCATACGGAAGAGTTTAATCTGAATCTGATAATTTATTGCCAAAATTCGGCTTTTGAACACTTGTGCCGAAATCTTTTTGACGAATGATCAGTTTACCTTTGACGAATGGTAATGTATCTATCGGTTAATACGTTAACTTTGTAGCATGAAAATTGATTGGATTAAGAACGATAAATATATTATTTTCCCATTTTGGATAATGATATTCTTTATTTTTTTGCTTCAGGTTATGCCGCAGACGCAGTCTGTAGTAGAATCCGTTTTGTTTTCAACTTCATTTGTACTTATCATATGCCCTATTGCAAATTATTTAAGTGGACCTCTTTTGTTAAAGGCAATGAAACAAAAGAGAGCAAGGACATTTACCATCCAGTTCTTTTCTTTTTCCATGCTTATTGGGATACTTTTTCTCGCATGTATTTATTTCTTTTTCCATCTCGAGAGAACAGGTGTATTTCCATATTCCCATTATTTTGATTTAACAGATCTGAAACCTTATGTTCTTTTTGTTCCTCTTTCGGCGGGAGTCATTATAAATATTACGATATGTGGACTACGTTTCTTTCTTGAATACATCAAATCACAAAAGATACTTGTTGAATATCAACTCCGCACTTTACAGCACCAGGTGACTCCGCATTTTATGTTTAACGTATTAAATCATATCCATATCCTGATGCAGACGGATGTGGAGTTGGCATCCGATTTGCTGATAAAATATTCGGATATATTACGCTATCAACTATACAATGGGGATAAACAAAGCGTAACTTTGGAACAGGATATACGGTTTTTAAAAGATTTTATCGCTGTAGAAGAAGTCCGTTGGGGTGACAAAGTAGTGGTAACTTGCTCGTGGGAAGTGGAGGATCCACAAAGAGAGATTCCTGCATTGCTTTTTATCACATTCGTTGAAAATGCATTTAAGCATGTCTCGAAATCTGATTTTGAGAAAGGATATATCAACATTTATTTTAAACAGGAGAAAGATAGAATCTGCATGGATGTTGGGAACTCGAAGTCAATATTACCTAAGAAAAAAAAGATTGGAGGAGGATTGGGCCTTAAAAATATAAAAGAACGTCTCGAGATATTGTATTTCGGGAATTATCATTTGTTGATAGAAGAAACTGATACCGATTATCGGACTAAACTTATAATTAATATTTGAGAATGGCAGAGATTATAATGAAACGTAAAGGGGTATATAAGATGAAGTGTCTGGTTGTTGATGATGAATCAATTGCAATAAAAGGAATTGTCAATTACATTGGCAGGCTGGACTTTCTGGAAATTGCCGGTTCTTGTTCATCCGCATTAGAAGCGGCAGATATTCTTAAGACGAAAGAAGTAGATCTTATGTTTCTGGATATCAATATGCCACACCTGTCAGGACTTGAATTTTTAGAATCTTTAGAGAAACCGCCGCTGACAATTATAACTACAGCCTACTCAGAGTATGCACTTGACGGTTTTCGGCTGCATGTTGTCGATTATCTAATGAAACCCATCGCCTTTCAGCGTTTCTTTCAAGCTGTGTCAAAAGCTCAAAGTATGTTCCTTTCTCAGCTGGTATTACAGAATGAGCATGAAGAAGCTAAATCTAATATGTATGTCCGGCAGGGAGATGCTTTCCAACGGATTGCCTGGGGAGATATTCTCTATGCAGAAGGAATGCAGAATTATGTGAAACTATACTTCAAAGACAAAGTTCTAACTATTCATCAGACAATGGTTTCTCTGGAAGGGATATTACCTAAAGAGTCTTTCTTCAGAATACACCGTTCTTTTCTTGTCAACATATCCTATATCGATTTGATATCCGGAGGCCGCCTGTTTATCAATGGGAAGGAGCTACCTGTCTCAAAACAGAGGCGTGAAGAATTGCTCAATACAGTTGTCTATAAAAATCTGATAAGTAAATGATTGATATCTCTGTAAATTCGATTGTGAGAAGAGTTACCAGAATTTAAGGAACAAGTTTACTCAGCTTTCCGCAATAAGTTATTGTTAATTTATGCATAGCTCTTGTTACTGCTACATAAAGCATACTTTTATCAATTGCCGAACAATAGTTTTTGTCATCCACCTGTGGTATGATGACTTCGTCAAACTCCAGTCCTTTCGCCATGTGCGACGAAGTGATGAGGATACCTTTTACAAAAGTCGAACTTTGGTTCGACAGGAAATAAACATTTTCTATGTGTGCCTGAAGTTTTTCTGCAAGGGATTTTGCCTGAACTTCCGTTTTACATACAATCCCAAGTGACTTATAATTTGATTTCTTAAAAGTGAATATTAAATCTGTAATACCGGATATCTCTTCTTCTGTATTTCTGTATTGAAGAATCACCGGTTGTTTACCATGTCTTATGACAGGTTCTAACTCTTCATTGGGCAGAATTTTTTGTGCAAAACTGGTAATTTCAAAAGTAGAACGATAACTTTTGCATAGTTTCATCACTTCTCCCGTTGTAAATACTCTTTGAATCATATCAGCAGTGGATGAGCCATAGGGATTGACTGATTGGGATGCATCACCCAGAATCGTCTTCCGGCAAGGATAAAGTTTTTGAATGACTTTATACTGTATAGGAGAATAATCCTGCATTTCGTCTATCAGGATATGCTTGACATGGCTGTGAGTTTTTTTTCCCTCCAATGCTATATGCAGGTATGCTAAAGGAGCTAAGTCAGAATATTCCAACGTATGACTTTTGCGCATCCTGAACATTTCGCTTTTTCCTGCCCATTCAAAAAAGTTCTTATAAACTTGAATGTCGTTATTACCGGCAAACATTTTTCTTACTTCTTTTTTCAACAGATTTTTCTCTGCGGTAGTAACTGTAAAATTGTATTTGATTGTCATCATTTCCAGAATATAATCGGTCATTGTCTCAAAACGTTGGCGCATTGGGTAGCGGCTGAATCGCTTGAATTGTTCATCAATAAATTCGGCCGGAATAGTAATGTGTCTGGTTAGTTTTACGTCTGTTGCTCTGAAATAGTTATTTTCCATATATAGAATAAACTTATCAAGTAGTGAGATGAAATCAAATGAAGCCTTATACTGTATTCTTTCGATAAATTCTCCCGTAGGCTTTCCAAGTAATTCTGTTACTTGTTCAAAGAAGTTCTGATATTTGTATTTGTTACCGAGTACATCCGAAAGAATATATCCCATACTGGTTTCGGGAACAGTCTCCTCACCAAGTTCCGGGAGTACATTAGAGATGTAATCGGCAAAAACTTTGTTGGGCGAAACCACCAATATGTTTTTGGAGGAAATATCTCCTTTCAGTGTATAAAGAAGATAAGCGATGCGATGTAAGGCGATGGAGGTTTTACCCGATCCGGCACTCCTTGTATGATAAGTACGTGTGCATCTTCATTACGAATAATACGGTTCTGTTCCCGCTGAATGGTTGTGACAATGTTTTTCATTTTGTCGTCAGCATTCGAACTTAGTTCTTTCTGTAAAATATCGTCATGTACAGTCAGAGAGCTTTCAAGCATATATTCCATTTTGCCATTGCGGATACGGTACTGACGTTTCAGCAAAATCTCTCCGCTTATTTCACCCAAAGGGGATGAATACGTAGCTTTTCCCAGTTCATTGTCGTAAAACATGCCTGCGATGGGAGCTCTCCAGTCATATATCCGGTTTATCTTTTTGTTGGTGTCATAAAATGTGTGTATTCCTATATAAACCGGTATTGTCTGGCTTTTCTCCCTTTCTTCTTTAAAATCTATCCGGCCGAAGTAAGGAATGCCTACTATTTTACTCAGTCTTTTGCGCTTGTCAATTACACTTTCACCCAATGCAAAATGATTTAAGATACTTTCCCTCATAGAACGAATTTCATGTGGATCAATATCTTTATTTGACCATAAATACTCTTTGTACTCCTGTAGTGTATCTACGTGTTCTTTCACTGATACACTCGTATTATTAATCACGTCATTGAGGGTGTTGATTATCTCCTGCAAATATTCTTTCTCTTGCTCTTCTGTTTTATTAAATACCATAACTCTTTCATTATTATATTAAAACGGTCTGAAAAGGCAGCAAAGTTAGTTCATTCCATTGGGGGGATAAATAGTTATTTATAGCTATATATCCAGCCTTTTTTCTACTTTTGCACACTTTACTTCAAATGCGGAAAGATGGATATTCTTGATATGGCGGGCCGGAACCAGCAAAAAGCCTGGGAGATAATAGAGAGTACCGGTGTTATCCCGATATGGGAAAGTATTGGTGCAAAAGTGAATTTGGTGGGTTCCTTGAGTACAGGGTTATTGATGAAACACCGGGATATTGATTTGCATATTTATACCTCACCTTTGACTTTGACTGACAGTTTCCGGGCAATGGCGAAACTCTCAGAAAATATAGCTATAAAGAAGATTGAGTGTGTAAATCTTCTGCACACAGTTGAAGCCTGTGTGGAGTGGCATGCCTGGTATCAGGATTCTGAGAGTGAACTTTGGCAGATTGATATGATTCATATCCGGAAGGGCTCCCGATATGATGGTTATTTTGAAAGAGTGGCAGAACGTTTGAGAGCTGTTTTAACTGACGAAACAAGGCTGGCTATTTTGAACTTGAAGTATGAAACTCCTGATACGGAAAAGATTATAGGGATAGAATATTATCAGGCTGTTATTCGGGATGGAGTAAGAAGTTATGCGGAATTTGAGGTATGGCGGCAAGAGCATCCGGTTACAGGCATTGTAGAATGGATGCCATGATGTGTTGATATGAGATTTAACTCAACAGCCCCAGTTTCAATCCGGTATTAATTGCTTCAATAGAATTTTGTACACCTAATTTATGTAATAGATTCTGCCGGTGAATATGAACCGTATGGATACTGATACAAAGTTTGTCGGCTATCTCTTTACTTAGAAGCCCTTTCTGAATATACTGTAAGATCTCAGTTTCACGTTGCGTCAGATTTATTTGTGTTGTTGATAATAGAGAGGGAGAGAATATTTCTCCGTTTTTAAGATTCAGTACAGTACAATCTACCTGATTGGATTCCTTTTGATTGGGGGCAATATCCATATTTCCTATTATGAGCCAGGCTTTTCCGTTATGAACCTGTTCTAAAACCTGCTGTTTGCTGATAACTCGTATATATTGTTGTCTGGCATTGCGTACCCGGAAACTATAGATATTACAATAATCATTCCTTTGTTCGATAGGCAAACCGAATATAAACTTACCAAGATCAACCTGCAACCGTTTTAGTTGTGATAAATCATCTGGATGAATGCGTGATTCTAAATAATCACCTTGTCTTTCCAATGTAGCTATCTTGTGGCTGTCATATCCCAGTAAATCTACGAAGTTGGAGGATGCGAAAGCATACCTGCATTTATAAACATCAACAACGAATGTACAGTTGTGACTTAGTTTGGACATGCGGTGAAGCATGCTTTTGTCACGTTCCCAAAGACTGTAATCAATGTCTGATGCCGATAGATGCTGCTTTGCCCACATTTCTTCCCTGGTTATATTCATTGACCTCATATAGTATAGCTATAAATTATTGTTTTTGTTCCACAAAGGTAAAATTAATCTTTAATGATGGAAATAATTATAGAGGTTAGACATTGTTTTATTACTGGGAATGGTGTAGTTTTACTTCAGCTAAGTTTTCTTTTGTACTCATTTAATGGTAGAATAAAGAAAGAATACACTTATCTTTGTATTAGTGATTGTTTGTAACCGGAATATCACAATAATGCCGGGTGATAATAAAATTATGAAGACAAAAGAAATAGATCGTTTTTCGGAAGTTCCACAAGACTATCCTCTGTGCATTAATTATCAATGTCCTCGGGCGTCTACTTGTTTGAGGCAATTAGTGGCACAGGAAGCTACTGATAGTATAAAGTTTTTAATGATTATCAATCCGAAGCATCAAGCTACTTTGAAAAAAGATTGCCCTTATTATCGTTCAAGTACCAAAGTTCGCTTTGCCAAAGGCTTTATGAATATCATAGAGAATCTGACTCAAAAGCAAATACGGGAAGTAATTCCTCAACTGATAAATCGATTCAGTGAAAGAACATATTATCGTATTCGTAAAGGAGAGCGTTTACTCTCACCTGCCGAGCAACAAAGTGTGGTGAATATTTTAAAAAAATATGGGGCGGCCGAGCCGATCGTATTTGATGATTATATAGAGGGTTATGAGTGGTAGAACTGGATCGTATAATGTACTTCTTGCCATCACATTGGCAGAGTCCTGCCAATGTGATGGCAAGGTGTTGCCAATAGGTTGGCAAAGTCTTGCCAATACGATGGCAAAAGAGGATATCATATCTGTGTAAATATCGAATTACGCATAGGCGATTACATTAAGAAAATAATAAAAGTTGGTTATAAGGGTTTGGAAAAACTTTTATAACCAACTTTTATTATATTTCAATCCGTATTTGTCGGAAAGGTTATGATTAGAAAATCACTTTGATACCGTCGACTATGTAAATACCCGGATTAAGGAAAATTGTGTTAGAGCCGGGTTTAACGGAGATTGATATGACAGGTATTCCTGAGACGGTAAATATGTCAATATCTTGTTCCACATCCGAGATTATCACAAGATTTGAACCTTCCTTGATAAGTTTTAGTTTTTCACCTTGGAAGAGTGCCTGGTTGTCAACACCGGTTGTGATGTTTACCTTACCAACTTCAAATGAATCCTCAACTTCGGAAGTATTAGCTTTTGCATAGACCGAGAAAGGTGCGATAACAAGATTTGTTTCTTCATCGCCGATACGGCTAAATCTGTAACCTTCATCATCAAGTACGTATGTGTCAGAAGCAGCATTGGTAGAAGTATAATTACCGAATAGAGTGAAATCCCTACCTGCTTTTGAGATAGATTCCGATAGCGGAGTCATAGGTACGTCAAACGTAAGCGATTCGTCTGTTTGCGTAGCGGGTGTGCCGTTCGCATAGAATGTAAAGTTGACTGAATCATCCACTTCTCCGTTGAGATGTATCATATACGGTTTATTTGCTTCAATTGAAGGTTGGTTTTCGAGTATTGTAGCGTTGTCGTTGAATGACAATATACTGACTGTATGGTTACCCGAAGTACCGATAGTATAGTCATAACCTTTTTCATCGGACATGCGCGTGGGTACAAACGGTAAGACTATACCTTTCCATTCTTTGCTTTCATTTCCGGATGGGTAGTTCAGTTCAACTGACAGTGAGATGGTCTTCTCACCGAGATTAAAGCTTGCCGGAGCATTGAAAGCATAACCGTCAGTGAGGACGATGTCGGTTGAAGCCACCCGCGTACCACCACTGTTGACCACAATGTTTGACTTCGAAGAGATTGATTTTTCCAGACCTCCTGCAACATATATTATACAGTTGGGATTTATACCCTCAAACGATTGATCGTTTATACCTGCGGTATTACGTACACGGGTAGAGCCTTGCTCCTTGTCAGACTGTGAGTTTCCGAAAAGCGTGATACTCGTCAACGAAGAACATCCGTCAAAAGCTCCGGCGTCTATCGCATCGACCGAATTGAGTGTTAGCGATTCGAGTTGCGAACAGCCGGCGAACGCATTTTTTCCTATAGAGGTAACGTTTTCCGGAATCACTACATTTGTGAGGTTTTCCATTCCGGCAAATGCATTTGAAGGTATTTCGCTGTTTTCAATGGCAGACATGTCAATGGTTTCCAAAGACGTGAAGTTTTCACGTATGTGTTCAAAGGCCGTATCGGTCATTTCTCCCGACAATCCGAGTTCAACAATCCCATCGGCTTCTTCTTTATCAATATGGATCACTTCTTCCGGTTTAAGAACCGCACCTTCAACAGGAACCATCGTGATTTCAACTTCCATATCCGACTGTAGGTTAGTGATCACATAAATACCGTTTTCATCCGGAAGAGCAACTTCACCGGCTATTTTGACTTTAGGAGTCATATTCGGAGTTTCGGAAACGACCGTAAATTTGTAATCGCAACCTTCCTTGTAGAGGGTTTTACGTTCATTAGAACCTTGAACAAACAGAGCCATATTGACACCATTCCATACATTTACCTCATTAAGGTTTACAAAGTTGACTTTAGATTTTCCGGACACATCTTTGACCTTGATATCATAATGGAACACCACGTCAATGATATGGTTTTGCGGACAAGATAGATATTTCGGATCTGTTACATTACCATAGAATTTCACTAGATAATAACCGCCGGGATTGAAGAAATCTGTGGGATCGAGTGGATCAAGCTGATTTGTTACATCTTGTTTATTGTCATAAAGTTTAAATGCAACTCCAGGACGGTAGGTCGGATTGGGTTTATAAGAGGTTGGCTTAAAATTGGGCAAGCCAAGCATTACAGTTTTAGTTGCACTTCCTACAGGTCCCTCAATTTTGGTCAATGGTTCTCTTTCCGAATATTGGAAAGTTCTGTCCGGGTCAATCTGAATGTTATAGAATACTTTTGAAGTTGTATGTTGGAGTTCTTTCCAGAATTCACTGTTCGTATATGCCGATTCAGTACCTTTGGGCACTTCAAGGGTTATTTGAGTATTCGTTGGGAATGGATTACTTTTCAATGGTACCGGAGTTTTTGACAGAACAACTATCTTTTCAAGTTTAATGCATGCTGCGAAAGCGCCACTTCCAATATAAGCTACTTTTTCCGGAATTGTAATTTCTTTTACATTGATACAACGATAGAATGCATTTTCTTCTATACTCTCCAGATTCTTAGGCAGAAGGATTGTTGACAGAGCCGTTTTTCCCATCGGATTTGATGCTGCAAAAGCATTTGTAGGCAGTGAGTTTGGAGTGGGCAGACTTTTTATTGTCACATCGGTCAAGTCAAGAGCTACAAGTTTATCTGCATTCTTCTGCAATGTCGCAAAATCGGAGGCATTCATCTCACCCATTAGTTTGAGTCGTGAAGGGAAAACTTCGGAAGTTTTTGATGCAAGCTCTCCTGCATGGAGGTTCATAGCTGTATAAGTTTCGTCTCCGGCAGCCACTACTTGTATGGCTATGTCAAGATCTTCACGTACACTTTCAACCTTTATTTGGGCTACTCCCTGACGATCAGCCACAATCTTACCATTGATCGACACCGTTATTGCGTCGGCAACAGAAACCGGCATGATCTTACATGTAAAGTCCATACCATGGACGATCTGATCAATAGCCCCCTGGATAGTGGCTCCCTGAACAGAAGATGGCATAGTGATCTTGTGGTACAACACCTCATTACCTACAGCCTTGATTGAATCTTTCACGTTTTCATTTATTCCTTTGACGAGATGCCATTCTTTCTTGTTGTACGAAGTTGCGACACGTACAAGATTGCCCTCACGTACCGAAGCTTCTTTCACCTGACAACTGAAGTTACATGGCAGGTCGCCGTAATTCGTTCCTGAGTTAGTAAACACAGGCGAAATGAATTCTTTAATAGCACCATTAGCATCCGTAAGTACGGCAGCATAGAACATTAAGGCGTCATCCTGAGGAATAGCCAATGCGTTGGCACGTATGGTAAATGTCTTGCCGGAAATAACATTGATTGCGTCGGTTACCAGTCCTACACCACCCCTTGAATCAGTTAACTTCCACGAAGATATGCGAGTAGTAGGTTGTGGCTGAACAAAATTAGCGTGAATCATAGTGTTGGCGTTGACGGTGATGGTATATCGGTTATCAGTTCCGGCATTCAATTTGGTTGTATTGGCGAAAACTTCCATTTTGGCATCACCAAAACGATTGTCAGTTTCAACGGTGAATGAGAACAATGAACCGGGTGTCACTTCAAGACTTTCGGAATCAGGAGTGATCTTTACACCTTCTGTCTCTTCAAGAACAATCATATAAGAAGAAGCCGGAGCAGAGTTTTCCTCAACAATCTCTTTGAAATCCTGCCAGTTCTCCTTTGACGAATATGCTGTTTTTGCGTTAACCGGTACCACAAGTTTAGATTTAGGTGTCCCTGTGAACACACACCAATTGATCCATGCCGGCGATTGACGGCGTACAATGACTTCTCTCAGACTGCTGCAATTTAAGAATATATTATATTCGTAAGTACCCACTGATGCCGGAATTTCGATTTTTTGCAGACCAGTGGCATTGAAACAGCCATTTTTCAAAATGGTGAGAGACTTTGGCAACTCAATATGTTGTAACGAATAGTAGCCGCTGAATGCTTTAGTGGGAATGGCATTAGCAGGATTCGAACCATTGGCTACTATGTTCACACCAGAAATATCAAGCATGGTTAGCTTCATACGTTCGCGTATAAATGTGAAATCACGGACGTCGATCGTTCCATAAAGTGTCAGTTCCTTAATCGTTCCGGCATCGGCTTCACTGATAAGCTTCTCAAGGTTACCGGCAGTTACCCATAGATTGCGTTTATTCACTACATCCTCCATTGACTGTACGATAATACGGATTTGCTGGTCAGTGGTGACATTTTCAATTTTGTAAACATTATCGGTACTTGGAGCCAGGATGAATCCGTTTGCTTTGACTGTTATAACCTTGTCGGGGGAAGCGGATTGGACCTTAAATGTGTAGTCACGGCCTTTGATTACTTTTACATCGGCATACGATATGATAGCTCCGTCTACGTTGATCGGTATGTCAATTGAAAAATACGGTATGGAATTGTTTTTTGCTTTAATCTCATTTATTGTGATAAGGTCACCGGTAACCGGTAACCACTCGTCAGAGCCGTTGGCTATAGTGACCATACGAATTATATCATCATTAGCGACAACGGTTTCGGCAGGTACCGAACATGCAAAATCAGAATAAAGTCTTGGCGTCATCACCTGCATTGCTTGAAGTGATAGTCCTTTACCATCATGCAGTAATGTTTTCAATTTCCCATTAGCAGAGAAAAGAGCCACAGAAATTTTTCCTGAGAAATTTTCATATGAAACGTTTTTAAAGGCACCAGCTCTTATGGTGAACTTCATATCGGGGCTGATATCTACTGCGTCGGAAGTTATACCGATCTGACGTTCGTCGGCTGTGATATGAACAGGTGACCATTTGACAGCTGTTTCGGTGGGCTTGATATTATAGATGATAGTGGTCTGGTCGTTGAAACTGTGTGATGTACTTACAGTTGGGTTGAGAGCATCGGAAGAAAAATAACCGTTGGCCGAACCACCCCAGCCCCAATTGATGTGGAAATAAGGTACTGAACCTTTTATCTCATATCCGTCGCACACAAAAGCATGACCTACTGAGACATCTTGACCACTATAGATCACTGGTCGTCCGGCATTGATCTCGTCAACAATTATGGCATCCCATACAGTTCGGTCGGTTTCCGAACGCTTTTTATAGGATACCCCTGGGTCATATCCGAAAAATGATATAAGGGCGGCAGGAACACGCACTTCAAAAGCACTCGAACCATACATTCCGAAATCTGTTTTTATCGATATAGCACAATGAGCCATCAGTGTAGCTACAGCATCAGCTTCAGCTGTAGAATATCCAAAACGATAGTTGTCCATCCTCATATTGCCCCAATCATATTGGACATTGAAATCCGTACCGTCAAGTGAACCGTTACCCATTGAGGGATAATTATAATATTTCATAACGGTAGCCATAGCGGTTCCGACACAACCAACGAGGCGGCGGTTAGGTATCTGACCGTTGAATGGAGCTTCCTGACTCCATTCCGGAGTTTTGATAGACTTTGTCAGTGAAGTTTGCATACTTACACGCTTGCGAAGCTCGGTGATATTATTTCCAACCGGTTTTACAGCATTGTTAAGCATCATCGTAGTGACATCAGATATTTCATCCGGTATATATAAAGACTCATAAGAGTATCCCACAACCGGGATTGCCTTGTCATCGGCTGATATGATGATAAATCCACGACCATCCTTGGCATTAAACACATAATAAGCAGGTGTCCCGTCACTTTTTTGTGATGTATACGCCAATTCAAAAGCATCGGGATTACTTAGTCTCGAAATGTTACCAGCATTAAAAAAATTAGCAGCGGCTTCAGCAGCTTCTTCTATAGTCAACATTTTGGCATGGAGGCTGTACGGGTAAACAGCACACACTAGAAGAAGCAGTACTTTTAAAAACTGTTTCAGCATAAGATAAATAGCTTTTAATTAAGTTATAAATAATATAAATGTTTAATATGAATTCAGCTAAAATACGAGCTGATTGGAATGTGCAAAGTCTTTATTATTAGTATTTTATGTTACTGATAAAACATATAGTTCTTTCCATAAGCTATTACGGGGCGCGAATTTAACTATATTTTTATAACAAACCATCTGATGTATTTGTTAAAAAACACAAATGACTATGCGGGGTGTTGATGTAACCTCAGAGATATACTTTGTATAAACAATTGATATTTGATAGTGGCATTAGGCTTTTTTGATAATTCAATTAAATTTCCGGTAACATTCGCTTACGGGATGTTTGCCATTTAATAGTGTTTTAGACTTGTATACACAAAATGTTAATGTCCGTGTCCATAAGAAAACTGGTTTAACTTTCAGTTTAAATCATGAGGTAAATAGGTAGATATATAAACAAAAAAGAGAGCTACTATGTTGAGTAACTCTCTTTTTTACAAGTGGTGCCACCAGGAATCGAACCGGGGACACAAGGATTTTCAGTCCTTTGCTCTACCAACTGAGCTATGGCACCTTTCTTATTTGCGATTGCAAAGGTAGCGAAAGTTTTTTTATCTTGCAAGAGGAGGAGAAATAAAAAACACTGATAAATAGCTACAGTGTTTATTATCAATTATCTATTTGATGAAAATATTTCATTTTATTGAAAAGAATATTTGGTTTATGGCTTATTCATTGAGTATATTACTTGTTGTGTTGTAGGTTATCGGAACGGTAACTATATTTTTCTATAGTCTCCTAATGAAATGCTACTGATATATGTATAAGGGAGATAAATCATTGGATAATTCATTTATATATAAGATATTATAATGTAACTATATTTATAGAAGAAAAGTAATAGCCATTGTCTTTTATAACATTATCCATAGGGGGGGAAGGCTATCCCAAAATTAAATTTTAAGATAGCCTTTTATTTACTAGTGTAGAAATTCTTTCTGGTTATAAGAATCAATGTCTAATAAGTTTTTAGTAACTCCTTAAAATACCATTGTATTTTTCCAAAATTCTCTAATGATATATATTCGTTCTCATTGTGTATTGTACGTTGTTCGTACTGATTCAGACATATAGGCATGAAGCGGTAAATATCATTACTTACTGTTTGATATTTATAAGAGTCTGTACCACCGATTGTTATATAAGAAGTAACTATCGCGTCAGGGTAGATCTTATTTACTTTTTCTTTTATAATTTCAAAGCCTCTTACGTTTTCCGGAGAAATATTTGAGGGGGCACGTTGAGAAATTACCTCTATGGCGATATCGTAACCTTCACATAGTTTTTTCACATGTTCTATGACACCAGAAACTGAATCACCTGGTAAGATGCGGAAATTTACCGTTACTTCTGCTTCGGAAGCCAGAACATTTGGAGCATCACTACCTTTAGCCATTGTTACAGCTGTAGTTGTGCGAACCAGTGCATTGGATGCAGGAGATTTTTCCATTGTTCTCAGTAATAACGGTCTGAGTAACCATTGGTTTGCTATTGTCATACGGGAAAAGAATCCCATCTCATTTCCGACATTATCAAAGAAGGTTGCAATTGGGGAAATAATTTGTGCAGGAAACTGGTCACTGTTCAGTTTCTCAATGATTTCTGCTGCATAGATTAACGAACTTTTTTTCGGAGGCATAGAAGAATGTCCTCCCATTCCTTTTACTGTAAGACGTAAAGTAAGGAAGCCTTTTTCTCCGGTTCCAACTAGGCCTAATGGAACTTTAATAGACTCTATAGCTGAACTTGGAGCAGCAATAATACCCCCTTCGTCATAAATAGCGTCAAAATTCAGTTCTTTATTTTTGAAATACTCTGCTATTTTTACAGCTCCTTGACGTCCACTTACTTCTTCATCATGTCCGAAAGCAAACCAGATATCTCTTTCTGGCTGAAAACCTTCAGCAATTAAATTATCAGCTCCTTCCATTAATGAAAAGAGCATACATTTCATATCGAGCGTTCCACGTCCGTAGATACGGCCATTTATTACAGCTCCTGAAAATGGTGGATAATCCCATTTGGTAGCATAAGACTGAATTGGAGGTAACGGTTTGTCATTCAACTGAAAAATGGTATCAGCAGGAATCATAGTAGATGGATCATAGCCGGCTACGGGTACAACATCATAATGCGATAAGAATAAAACCGGTTTCAAATTACCGTTTTTTCCCTTCCAATGAAAGATCATGCCATATGTATTAATGGTATCTGTGTCCATTACTTTATATACCTCAGAATAAGAATCGGACAGATATTTCATGAATTCTCCGAAAGGTTTGAAATTGGTTTCTTCATAGAACTCATTACTAATGGTTGGAATACGTATTCCACCGACAAAACGACGTATGGCTTTTTCAGAAGGAGTAGTATTCACTACTTCTTTATTATCTCCGGTTTTTTCTATCTTCTTAAATTGATAGGTGAAAGTTCTTACTATCAGTACGAGAATAAGTATGAGAAATAAAAGTAATAAGAATGTAAAAAATCTTTTCATGGTTCATTTTTTTTAATTATATATTTTTTATCAGATTTATTTGGAGTACCGGAATTGGATAATAACTCCATTGCCGTTTTACAGATAAGTAACCCTCCTCCCAACTGAATTACAGGAATAGCCAAACCAAAGATCAATAAAAATAAATGCCTTATCACCAAAGTACCTATACCGATCAGAATATAGTTGATAATTAATTTCTGAATAGCTGTTTTGTGCTGATGATCATTCAGCTCGTTCAGAAAATCATTAACGACAAAACCATTTCCCAATGGATTTATTACCGGAAACAAAGCCATAAAAGAAAATGTAAATATAATTAAAAGGTTACTTAATATCATAATCATTATTTTCTTGATACTTTATTATATAACAACAGAATTAAAAAGTTTATCCGGATTCTTTAAATTTATTTTCTTCAATATATAAATATTGTTTTTTACTTTTCTCTTATTTACTTATTAATTAAGGAGAATATTAGATTTCAATAACTTAATTCTAACGTTTTTTGATAGACTTTTTTGTTCTTATTACGAATGATAGCTATATTTTATGATAGGAGTTCGGTTTGATTGAATTTCATGAATTAATAGCCAATAAATGAACCATTAACTAAAACTTTAATTATGTGTACAAGAGTAGTTTATTCAGGAACAAATGGGATGGTAGCAACCGGTCGCTCTATGGACTGGAAAACAGAAATGCATAGTAACCTTTGGGCATTTCCAAGAGGAATGATGCGTAACGGAGAAGCTGGAACAAATTCGTTGAAGTGGACGTCGAGATATGGAAGCGTAGTAACCTCTGCTTTTGAAATTGCCAGTACGGATGGGATGAATGAGAAAGGGCTAGTTGCCAATTTACTTTGGTTACCCGAAACACAATATCCGGTAAGAGATAAAAATAAACCGGGGCTTGCTATAACAGCGTGGGTACAATATATGCTGGATAATTTTGCAACAGTGGAAGAGGCCGTTTCTTATATTGATGAAGATACCTTTCAGGTGGTATCAGATATGATGCCGGATGGGTCTCGTTTAGCAACATTGCATTTATCTATATCCGATGTTACGGGTGATTGTGCTATCTTTGAGTATGTAGGTGGAAGACTTACTGTATATCATAATAAAGATTATAAAGTAATGACTAATTCTCCTACTTATGACAAACAGCTGGCACTAAATGAATACTGGAAAACGATAGGAGGTTTGAGCTTTTTACCCGGAACGAATCGCGCAGCCGACCGTTTTGCCAGAGCTAGTTTCTATATTAATGCATTACCGAAAACTGATGATGAAAGGATAGCTGTTGCCAGTGTATTTAGTGTTGTCCGTAATGCCTCTGTGCCTTACGGTATATCAACTCCTGAAAGTCCCGAAATTTCTACTACACAATGGAGGACTGTTTCGGAAAGTAAAAGTCTGAGATATTTTTTTGAGTCAAGTCTGACTCCAAATACTTTTTGGGTGGATTTGCGGGATTTGGATTTCTCAGAAGGAGTTCCCGTACTTAAATTGTCTATTGCTAATGGAGAAATGTATCATGGGAATACGGCCAAAGAGTTTAAGATAGCGTTACCTTTCAAATTTATGGGAGTTAGAGGATAAAAGAATTCCGTGAAATAAAAGTGAGTTATTATAGAAAACTCTTTCAAAGAAGCTCATTTTTAAAGAATTTACCCCGCCATAGTTCTTTATGGCGGGGTAAATTTTATTGTTAAAGATGTTTTATTGGTCCAGAGATTCAATTAGTAATGCTAATCTTCAGACAGATATCTGGTGGGTTACATCCTATTTCTCTTCTTGTAATGGGTTCCAGCCTTGTGCTTTTAACTCGAATTCTTGTCCGTCTCGGGTTATTAGTGCACAGCCAAGCTCTGGCTTGGTAATATGTCCTATTAATCGTACACCTTCCATTTCTGAAATCTTTTCATGGTCTGCAATAGGAACAGTGAAGAGTAGTTCATAATCCTCGCCACCATTCATGGCACAAGTCGTGAGATTCATATTAAATTCTTCTGCCATAACAGCCGTTTGATAATCAATCGGGATATGTTCTTCATATACACGGCATCCGGTATTACTTTGAGTACAGATGTGTAGCAATTCGGAAGATAACCCATCAGAGATGTCCATCATAGAGGTAGGGACAATGTTAGCAGCAGCTAGCTTTTCGATGATGTCTTTGCGGGCTTCGGGTTTAAGCTGACGTTCAAGCAGATATTCTTTACCGGAAAAGTCCGGTTGAGCATCTTGTTCACCTTTAAAAACGGTTTTTTCACGTTCCAGCAATTGTAAACCCATATAGGCGCCACCAAGATCACCACTGACACAGATGAGATCTGTTTCTTTTGCACCGTTACGATAGACTATTTTATCTTTGTCTACTTCTCCGATACAAGTGATACTGATAGCCAACCCTGTCAGTGAAGAAGTAGTATCACCACCTACAATGTCTACATGATATTGTTGGCATGCCAGGCGAAGGCCAGCGTAAAACTCATCCATATCTTCCACACTGAAACGCTTGGAGAGGGCGAGGGACACGGTTATCTGTTTCGGAGTTCCGTTCATCGCATAGATATCAGAGAAGTTTACGATAGCAGATTTGTATCCGAGATGTTTGAGAGGTACATAGGTAAGGTCAAAGTGTACGCCTTCCATAAGCAGATCGGTGGTGACCAATACCTGCTTATCTGAAGGGTAGGAGAGGACGGCGGCATCATCGCCCACTCCATACTTGCTTGATTCATTTTTTAGTTCAATACCCTCAGTGAGATGCTTGATTAGGCCAAATTCACCCAGGGTTGCTATTTCTGTTCGCATCGATATATTTATAATTTACGATTTATTTCCTGTGTTTATAACCACTATTTGGTCATAAACACATGGGATTGTTTGTAATTTAAGATTGAAGTGACTTTAATTTATTAAGCGCGGTTGATAAGTTCGCGCATAATAGTTGTCATTTTCGGTTGAGCTGCATCAGCTGCTTTCTGAACTTCTTCATGTGATACTTCTACAATTTTTCCTTCTACACCCAGGTCAGTTACAACCGAAATACCAAATACTTTGATACCACAATGGTTAGCTACAATTACTTCAGGGACGGTGGACATACCTACGGCATCAGCTCCGAGGATGTGGAATAATTTGTACTCTGCAGGGGTTTCAAAGGTTGGCCCTTGTGTACCGATGTATATGCCATGCTGCACTTTTATACCTTTTTCTTTAGCTATTTCATTGGCTTTACGGATAAGCTCTTTGTCATATGCTTCGCTCATATCCGGGAAACGGGGACCATATGGAATGTTCTTGCCACGAAGCGGATGTTCGGGGAAATAGTTGATATGATCTGTGATAATCATCAGATCACCGATTTCAAAAGCGGGATTAGTACCACCACTGGCATTGGATACGAATAGTGTTTTTATTCCTAATTCACGCATTACACGTACAGGGAAAGTCACTTCCTGCATGGAGTAGCCTTCATAGTAATGGAAGCGGCCTTGCATTGCCATGATATCTTTGTTACCCAATTTGCCGAAGATTAACTTTCCGCTATGCCCTTCAACAGTAGACACAGGGAAGTTAGGAATATCTTCGTACTTTATCTCATACTTCTCAGTGATTTCATTTGCCAAACTACCAAGTCCGGTACCCAGGATGATTGCTGTCTCAGGGCTTGTATGCATCTTTCCTTTTAGAAAAGCTGCTGTTTCTTGTATTTTCTCTAACATAGCCAATAATGTGTTGGTTAAAAATATCTTGTTGATTTTGTAATATCTCTACTTCAATGGGGAGCGCATAGATATGTCTTTTTAACTCCGCATCTAATATGGGATGATGTACCAACCGGGTAGCATCTTTTTCTGTGGTGATAATCAACCGTTGTTCACCTTTCAGCTTGTCAAACCGCTGTTTAATGAGCTGCATATCATGTTGATTAAAATTATGATGATCATCAAATGACAGCAGATCTATATGCGATGTATATCTTTCCAGCTCCTGGATGATAGTAATTGGCGAGGCAATACCGGTAAGGAGCAATATCTGTGTATCTGTTTGCAGGGAAGATAACTTCTGTTCTGTTTTTCCTGCTACCTCTGGAAATACCGGTTGCAGATTTCCATAACGAAATGACGAGAAGAACAACATCTGGTATGGGAATAGGTTCAACCTTTTAGCAATGATATTGAAGTCAATGGGTTTGATGTCGGGTGGACATTTGGTAACAATAACTATTTGTGCCCGGTTCTTTCCTTGAATAGACTCGCGTAGACGGCCTGCTGGTAATAATGCATCATCACAAAACAGACGGTGATAATCCGTCAGTAAAATGTTGAATCCGGCCTTAACATAACGATGTTGGAAAGCGTCATCAAGCAAAACAACCTCGACAGGAGGATTGTCCAATGTGCAAAGCTGTTCAATGCCATGACAACGGTCTTCATCCACAGCTACCCGTATATCGGGAAATTTAGATTTTATCTGAAATGGTTCATCTCCGATACTGCGTACATTGCTTTCAGGGGTAGATAATATATATCCCTTTGTACGACGCTTATAGCCCCGGCTTAATACGGCAACCTGATATTCACGGTGAAGTAACTTTATCAGATATTCGGTATGTGGCGTTTTACCTGTTCCTCCTACGGCAATGTTGCCGATGCAGATGACAGGAACGTCAAAACTCTTTGACCGGAGGTATCCCCAGTCAAAGAGTTTGTTTCGTAAGGCTACTCCTGCTCCATAAAGGAACGAAAGAGGGTAGAGCCATTTATGTATCTTGATAAAGCTTTCTTCCATGCAGAATGGTTTACTTAATATTCAGTTCAAACGGAACACGGGCTTGTATCATAGAGCGTTCGCTTAAATTTTTCAGTAAGCTGAAATCTTTATAATAATCACCCAGTTTGCTTTTCATCAATTGTGATTCTACGTAATTGGTCGGTTTCGTATCAAGCAGAGTAGAAAGGAAATCTTTCTTTTCCGGATAAGAAACAACGGTATAACCATCGAGATTAGCTTTCTTTACAGCGATGTCGAGCGCTTTGTCTATACCACCCAGTTCGTCAACAAGGCCGAGCTTTTTTGCTGTCTCACCTGTCCATACACGGCCTTCGGCAATCTTTCCAATTGCCTCTTTGGTCATATGACGGCCTTCGGCGCAGCGGGTAAGGAATGTATCATACCCTTCGGTTATCATCATTTGCATGAGTGCTTTTTCGTCATTATTGAAAGGACGCATGAGGTTTCCGAAGTCGGCAAATTTATTGGTTTTTACTACATCATAAGTTATCCCTACTTTATCAGCAAGTTCCTTCACATTGGGCACCATACCAAAGATTCCGATAGAACCGGTCAGGGTGGTGGGTTCGGCAACAATTGTGTCGGCTACACAAGAAATATAGTAACCACCTGATGCAGCATAATCACCCATTGAAACGATAACCGGTTTTTCGGCCTTCAGCTCTTTTACGGCATGCCATATTTGTTCGGAAGCAAAAGCACTACCACCCGGAGAATTTACGCGTAATACAACTGCTTTTACATCTTTATCATCTTTAAGCTTGCGTAAGTCGCGAATTACTTTGTTGCCTACGATACCATCTTCGGAAGCAGCCGAGCCTGACTGATCTGTGATTTCTCCTGATGCATAGTAGACAGCTACAATATCACCGCTTTTATCTTTTGGAACATTCTTCTTTACGTTAATCATATCATCAAGGCCTAATATAGGCAGACGGTCGTCTTTATCAACATTTGCAAGTTGTTTGAGATAGTCGCGTACATTATTTTTATAAATAAGTGTATCTGCCAGCCCACATTTTACACTTTCTTCGGCGGGATAAAACATCAGCATGCGGTCTGCATAAGCATTCAGTGAGTCTGGTGATATATTACGAGAGGCAGATACGCCACTTACAACCTGTCCCCAGATAGAACCGATAAATTCAGTTACTTGCTCACGGTTGGCCGGGCTCATTTCAGTTGCGATAAACGGTTCGACAGCTGATTTGTAAGTGCCTACCTTAAATATTTGCATTTCGATACCTACCTTTTGCAATAAGTCTTTGTAGAATATTGGGGCGGAGGCAATTCCTCGCCATTCAATCATACCTTTTGGGTTCAGAATTACTTTATCAGCTACGCTGGACAGGTAGTAAAGTCCCTGTGTGTATCCATCGCTATAAGCTACGATAAACTTTCCGCTTTCTTTGAAGTCGGTCAATGCATTGCGAATGGCTTGTAGAGAAGCATACGGAGAACCTAATGCAGAAGCTTGGATGTAGATTCCTTTGATGTTTTCATTCTCCTTTGCTTTTTTAATGGAAGTAAGGATATCATCGAGACCATAGACATTTGAATTGTCTCCTGTGAGCATGGAGAGTACACCTTCCAGGCTTTCCTGAGTACGTTCTACCAAGGTACCATTTAGGTCGAGCATCATTACTGAGTTTTTCTTCACCACTGTTTCTGTGTCAGATGATGAAACGATTCCGAAAATCACCATAATACCGATGAAAAACAGAACAATGCTTGACAGTATGATACCTGTTACTGTAGCAAGCGTAAATTTAAAGAAATCTTTCATTGTATTTATTGTTTTTTATGCCAGCTCTTCTTAAAGCTAACAAAGATAAATAATTGAGTTGATATTTATCCCATAAGTCGCATAGTTTTTTGTTTTGTCACAGATATAAAGGAAATTAATGTTGTTTTCGGGTGATTCTTCCGCTTTTAATAATGTGATGTTGTTGTTATATAATTCAGTTCTCTCTCTATTTTTTTTATATTCTGTAAGTGATAAGTACTGATTCAAAATGAGTATACTCTATAAATACGAATTTATTAAAACGCAAATAAAGCGTAAATGATCGTAGATTTTCACGAATTAGATTGTTGTGTGATATTTGAAAACAATATTCTTTACAGAAAATCTGCGTTTATCCGCGTTTCAATAATACCCCGCCCAATAATCATTTATATTGTGATGTATTACTTATAGAAAAAAGAGGGACTATTCCTTTTACAGAATAACTCCCTCTTCCCACTCTTAAAGAAACTACTACTTATTTCTTCAGAAAAGATTCTTTCATTTTGGCAATGTCGTTCAGATAATCCTGCAAATCCTGTTCATGATCTTCCTCCTCAGCCAGAATATGCTTGGCGATATCACATGTAGTATAATCTTTACCATTGGTAAAGTTTGCAATTTCCTGATAGCGGAGGATAGCGCAGCGTTCAGAGGCTACATTCTGATTTAGTAAGCTGACTGAATCAAACTCGGTTGGTGTGTCATACTTGCATCTGGCCAATTCAAACCATTTTTTAGGATCAAGTACCGGAACACCTTCTAGTTCAATGATACGATTGGCTAGTAACTGTGCGTGCTGACGCTCTTCTTCGGCATGTTCTTCGAATTCACTTTGTACGCCGGTACGCATAGTACCTTCAACTACTAATGCACCTATCCAGTATTGATAGTATGCTAACCATTCTTCGGATAATGCAGCGTTCAGTTGATCAATTAAACTTTTTACATCGAGCTTTCCTTGCAGGATTTTCACACTTTCTTTAGCCATAATTTTAAAGTTTAGGTTATAAATATTAAGTTGCTTAAGTAACAGGGGCTAAAGAATTTTGTTTTCAGATGTATCTGATTTAACAATAACAAAAATACTTATTTGTTAAGTGGAAACTGCTTTATTCTCTTTTTGAAGCATTTCCATGTATTCACTTGGAGACATTTTTTCGATATTGGAGAAATAACGGTAAAAACTGGAACGTGAAGTGAATCCACTTTTAAACATTAACTCTTTGACTGTTAATTCTTTTTTTTCCATAGCTTGTTCTTTGAAATATTGTAACCGGTGAAAATTTATATAATCTCTGAATCCGGAAAAACCATCATAGTGCAGGGCTTTGTTAAGTCTGCTTTCATTGGTATTTAGACTTTTAAGTAAATCCTGTAAAGAATATTGTGGATTAATAAAAGGTCGGTCTTGTTTCATCAGCATTTGCAAATGATTACTAAGTTCAAGTACTATTGGGGATACTTCTATTTCTTTAATAGCTTCTATCTCTTCCGATTGTAGATTCTCTACTGGTAATGGAGGCAGCGAGAGTGGGTCTCCATTATATATATACAATATATTCAGATAAATAGTTGGTAAGATAACAAAATACCCGAATAGGTTAAAGCTAAGTCCGCTGGTTCCTAACATTAGCCAGATGTATCCGGACATTATTAGTCCAAAGCAAACCATATAAGTTGTCATACCCCTGCTTTGTTTTCGCCGGACTGGAAGCCACTGCCTTAAATAAGGAAAGAGAAAATTAATAGAAGGCGCTACAACACTTACTATGAATAGTATTAGTCGCATGGCAACATCCTGGCGGGTTATGTTTTGTTTGATATCAGCGAATGATTTGAGGATTGTATATTGTCCGTTAAATAACTCGTAGCAACATGCAATGCATATAATGAGTAAAATGGGAATACATAAATTAAGTATTCTCGTCAGATTCATCCATCCCGGTTTTAGTGAAGCGATGGGGAAGATTGAAAAGAGTTGAAAGAAGACGACAGTGCGTACGATATGCCATAACGACAGGTGGTTTAAAGGTACTTCCGTGAATAATGGCATTCTTTGGGCATCTTTATTAAAAAGCCATATCCATTCCGTATTGTCATACAAAAGAAGAAGAGATAGGAAGATAGCCAACATACCCCATGATCGCTGAATGCTGTTGCCGGAAGAGCGTATAAAAACAATGATTCCTGCTACTAAGCCAATAGCATCAAGCAATAACTCAAAACACAACATGATTACACTGACCATCTTTACCTTTTAATTTTGTGGCAAAAGTAAGTCATTCGGGAATATAGCAAAGTGATCCTTCTTTAAAATGCGTCCCATTTAGGGGACTTTAGCTAAAATGGGACTATGCTTAACTTGGAAAGTTGTCCCACTTTGTCTGATATGCTGATATGGGAAGCTTTTTATTGGGACAGATTTCGCTATATGACTTTCAACGAATACCTTTGACGGCTAGTCACAATCAAGACAATTATTAAAATGTATATGATACGTTATCTAAAAAATATGGAAAGAGAAATTATCATCAGTAATAGTTCGAGTGAAATTGCTAAGATCACTCAGTTTATCGAGGAATTATCGTTATCATTACAGTTAAGTTCTTGTGTGACGATGAGTATAAATCTTGCTATTGAGGAAGCGATCATCAATATTATAAATCATGCTTATCCGACAAGTAGAAAAGGCGAAATAGTGCTTCGGGTTAAAGTCAGCTCGCAAGTTCTTACCTTTTTAATTATAGACGATGGTATTTCGTTTGATCCTATCCAGGCAGAAAGTCCGGATGTCACTATGTCTTTAGAGCAACGTCTCACCGAAGGATTACGATTTTGCCTTATTCGCCGTACGATGGATGAAGTTAGCTATCGTACAATTGGTACATTGAATCATTTAACATTGATGAAAAGGATTGATGTGCTTCCGAGGCAAGAGGCAACAATGAAAACAAATCTTTGTAAAATAGAAGACGTTACCGTGCTGGCTATAGAAGGCAGACTGGATACGATTAATGCCAATGATTTTAATGTTGTTATCCAGCCTTTGCTTGCAGATACTACTCCTAATATTATAATTAACTGTGAAGGTATGACATATATTAGTAGTTCCGGACTTCGAAGCTTTATAATATTACAAAAGAGCGTTTCTCTGCATAATGGATGTCTTGCGGTCGAGGCTGTTCAGCCCGAGATTCGTAAGATATTTGATATGACAGGGTGTTCTTCTCTTTTTACCATCCGTTGAATTTATCATACACAAATGAAACAAATCCATTTAGCAAGTGGTCTATTGTCATTATTGACATTTTTTGTTATTGAAGTAAATGCCCAATCTATAACTATTACTCCCAAATGGACTGCCCAAGCACAGTTTGCAGGGTATTATGTGGCAGAAAAGATGGGCTTTTATAAAGAAGAAGGGCTTGAGGTGCACATTCGCCATCCGTTTATTTCGGAAAGCTCTTTTTCTTTTTTAGATAAAGGTTTGGCGCAGGCGGTAGTAATGAACCTTTCGTATGCTCTTACGGAAAGAGCTATGGGAGGCGCACGCGTCGTGAATATAATGCAGACTTCACAGGAAAATAATTTAATGTTGGTAAGTCGTTCACCTTTGAAGGGTATTTCATCATTACAACATAAGAAAATAGCTGTTTGGAATCACTTGAGCCAGAAATTGCTTGATCGGATAGCTCGTTTTTACAACTTGCAAGTAGAATGGGTTCGTTTTAATAGTGGCGTTAATATTTTCCTTTCCGGAGCTGTTGATATTTGTTTGGTAGGAAGTTTTAATGAATATCCGCAACTGATTGAATGTGGAATGAAAATAGATTCTACCTGTACTTTGCGCTTTGCTGACTATGGATATAATTTGCCTGAAGATGGACTCTATATTACTGAAGAATTTTTATACCAACATCCGGAAGCTGTTCGTAAATTAGTACGTGCAAGTATTCGGGGGTGGATATGGGCTAATGAACACCGGGAAGAAACGCTTGATATCGTTATGGAGCAAGTTCATCGTTGTAATGTAGGTACAAACCGTTATCATCAGCGTAAGATGCTTGAAGAAGTACTCCGTTTACAAGTTGATAGGCGGACTGGTAAGCGCACTTATCATTTGAGTCGTGAAGGGTTCAACTGTGCTGTGAATCATCTGTTGCCCGAGGATGTGCAAAAGAGTAACCATATTAGTTATGAAGATTTTGTAAAATAAGCATGTTTTTATGAAATATATCTTTTGTAAATCTTTTGCGACTCAATTAAGCATCTATGTGCTTTCGTTTACGTTGGCTGTTTTTGTTGTTATAATACTCTTGTTCTATACCTACAGTCGTGATAAAATAATAGAGCATGCAGTAGATTATACTCATGGAGTGCTGAATAATATGTCTACGCAAATCAGTGCACAGTTGCTGACAGTGGAAACAACAATGAAACAATCAACCTGGATGCTGGAAGCGAATCTGAATAATCCCGACTCGTTGTACCGGATTGTTACTGCTGTAGTAAGGGAGAATGATCTTATTGTGGGGAGTGGTATTGCTTTTGTCCCTGATTATTATAAGAGAAAAGGGAAATACTTTATGCCCTATGCTTCCTTTCGAAACGGAAAAGATGGGGAAATTGTCTATCAGGTACTGGGTAGTCAGGATTATGATTATCCTTGTATGGATTGGTATCTGATCCCCAAACTACTTAAACAGAATTATTGGAGTGAACCTTACTATGATGCCGGGGGAGGAAATACTATTGTAGGTACTTACTCAATGCCGCTTTATGATGTAAATGGTGAAATGTATGCCGTATTTATTGCTAATATATCTTTGTCGCAATTTACTGATATGGTAGGGAAGCTAAAGCCTTATGAATTTAGTCATACCTTTTTGCTTAGTCGCAATGGTGGCTTTCTGACGCATGTTGATCGTACGAAAATAATGAATGAGACTATTTTTTCTGAGGCTTTTGATACACAGAATTTCCAGTTGGAATATATCGGTCATGAAATGTTGGCCGGGCACTCCGGAACTGTGAGATTTTATGATAAAGGGAAGGATTCATATGCATTTTATACTACTATTGCCAATACAGGATGGTCGGTTTGTACAGTTTGTCCGGGATCTATCATTTTGCATGAGTTAGACTCTACTTTGTACCTTTTTATATGTGCCTCTTTGACAATCATGCTGGTTTTGTTTTTACTTATATATAGTATAATCCGTAGGTTGGTGCGGCCATTAGAGAAGTTTTCGGAATCGGCACGCGCCATTGCAACAGGTTGCTTTGATGTAATGCTTCCCGAAGTCAATTCGAATGATGAAATAAAAGATTTGCATGATTCTTTAGCTTATATGCAACATTCTTTGTCAACGTATGTATCGGAATTACAGCAAACAACTGCAATGAAAGAGCGTATTGAAAGTGAACTATCTATTGCTCATGAGATACAAATGAATATGATTCCGAAAGTATTTCCTCCTTATCCTAATCGTGATGATGTAGATATTCATGCAATTTTGCGTCCTGCACGTGAGGTAGGTGGTGATCTTTATGACTTTTTTATTGATAACGAACGACTCTTTTTTGTTATAGGAGATGTGTCGGGTAAAGGTGTTCCAGCTTCTTTATTCATGGCTATAACTCGTAGCTTATTTCGTACTTTGTCGCAACAGGTATTATCTCCGGCTGATATCGTAACAAAGATGAATAATTCGATCTCTGACAGTAATGAATCTAGTATGTTTGTTACTTTGATAGTTGGAATTCTTGATTTACGAACGGGTTGTTTAAAACTTTGTAATGCGGGGCATAATCCACCGATATTAATTCGATCTGGTAGCAATGTTTCGTTTTTAGATTTGAAAACTCATCTTTTTGTAGGTGTTATTAATGATTTTATATATACTGACGATGAAATCATTTTAGAAAAAGGGGATAAACTGTTCCTTTATACCGACGGTGTGACTGAGGCTGAGAATATCTCTAAAGAATTATATGGTGACGAAAGATTATTGAAAATTCTGTCTGCGAATACTCCTCGGTCAGATGCGCGTTCGACGGTAAATACCGTAGTCGGTTCGGTTGCGCAACATGTGCAGGAAGCCGAACCCAGTGATGATCTGACTGTATTATTAATATGTTACAAACCTGAAATACTTGACCCAAAAGAATAGTACCATGGAAAAAGAATTAAGAATAACTAATGATTTAAAAGAAATCACTGTTTTGGTTGATTTTGTAAAAGACTTATGTGAAGAGTTAGCTCTGCCTATAGAGACGGAAATGAATATAAATCTGGCTTTGGAAGAAGCCGTTGTTAATGTGATTATGTATGCTTATCCGGTTCAAGAACCACATGATATTTTATTAAAAGTTAGTTTTGATGAAAATCAGCTTATTTTTTTATTAACGGATAGAGGATATTTTTTTGATCCTACCGTGGTGGCTGATGCTGATTTGACACTTTCGATTGAAGAACGTCCTATTGGTGGATTTGGTATTTTTCTCATCCGTCGTATTATGAATGAAGTTTCCTATCAACGTCTGGATGATGAGAATCAGTTGACTATGAAGAAATCTCTTTGAATTGTTTCTTTGTTTGAGGTCTTTCGTATACATTTAATTGGGGGGATATGGGCTTTGGCTTTTGTGCGTATTTTCCCATTTCTATTTTTTTGTTATCATCAATCCTTACTTGTTTTCAATAAAAAAAGTGTACATTTATTATTTTTTTGTAATCTATTGCTATTCAGTGCGTTGCTATTTTTGTTTTTTCCTCTACGAGAAACGTCCCGTTTCTCTACGACGA
>ERZ1108168.322-NODE-322-length-42206-cov-3.673768_pt1 | contig 42206 bp, 59 predicted proteins | sample MGYA00403704_ERZ1108168 | MGnify/ENA primary metagenome ERZ1108168 (study PRJEB35170, sample SAMEA104062421) | human gut metagenome | biome: human gut; feature: human-associated habitat; material: faeces | place: Denmark | collected 2012-06-12 ...
GTGGCTGCTACTGGAAGGAAGAGGGAGCGCATTGAAAGTGGGTCTTTCGGGAACATGGCGATCAATTCTTTCGCCCGCTCGTCGATCCACTTCTCTTTCTCGTCGGTGAGCTGCTGCTCAACCCAGCGCCGATCTTCAATGCGGTCGTAAGTGAGGTATGCGTTCATGGTTGCCTCAGTAATGAATTTTCGCGCAGGGGATCAGGTCATCTTTCAGGGCGGTGAGCACTTCGATAGCCTGTTCGCGGGTTAAACTGGTGTGGCTGGTGAGCGCGTTAACGATGTTGGTGCCGACCGTCTTGCGGTGTTTCACGTCAGCTTCACACTTTGCCTGCTCATCGGCGATGCGCTTCTCTTCGGCCAGACGTTTCTCTTCTGCCTGTTTTGCCTTGAGGCGCTCAGCTTCCACTGCCGCGGCTTTTTCGCGTTCTGCCCGGGCTTCTGCTTCCTGCTTCTCGCGTGCCGCACGCTGTTCCGCTTCAATGCGCTGGCGCTCCGCCAGTTCAGCGCGGGCTTTCTCTTCGGCTTCACGGCGCGCTGCGGCTTCAATCTCCGCTTTGTGCTTCGCTTCGGCATCGCGGCGGGCCTGTTCTGCCGCTTCGCGCTTAATGCGTTCTTCGTGCTCACGCTGTTCCTGTTCCGCTAGGCGGCGCTGCTCTTCACGGTCACGGTCAAACTTGTCATTCATCAGCAGAGCCATTTCGTGGTCTGCTTCGATCTGCGCGGCGCGCTGGTCATCGAACATCTTGTTCATCACCAATGCTTCTTCGTGCATAGCGTTCCAGGATTCTTCCACCCGGATTCGTTCCTGCTCAGCTTCCCATTCGGTTAGAGGACGGCGCACTTCATCCTTAAGCGCGTCCAGCCGCTCACGCACAATGCGGCGGCTTTCGTCGATTTGCTTTGGCAGCGCCTTTAACTCAGCGACCAGGTCTTTACCTGCGTTGTCGATGTAAGTTTTAGAGCGCGCAACCTTGTGAGCCATGGATGCGATAGCGTCGCGGCCTTTTTTGGTGGTCACGTCCGGTACCAGACTACGAGCCTCTTTTTCGATTAGTTCGATAAGCGGGTCGAGCTGGTCGTTATTGGTGAAAACCGCCATCGCGTTCTTTTTCTCGATGACGACTAAATCCATTATTTCGCTCATGGTTTCCCCTGAAATTTGGTTGTAAGAATCCCCGGCTCGATATAAGCCGCCTGATAGCTCAGTTAAATTCGTGCGCTGATATGCGCGGGTTAATGCGTCCCGGCGGGTACCAGGTTTGGCTCGACGTTTCGTGATGCGTATGGCCGGCGAATGTGGCGCAAATTGCCTTGTGGCTCGTGCCAGTAGCTGCCGTCGCGGTAGTCGAAGCTGACAAGCCAGGCGGCGCCGGTGCGGTTATTGCGCATCATCACGGCGCGTCCGTTGTTTGGAATTTCTTTAGCCATGGAATACCTCCCACAGTGACGCCAGGAATTTGACTGCTGCTATCCATGTCGGAATCATCAGCAGAACGACGATAACCAGTGAACGAATGCCGTTTCTGCTCATACATCCTCCCGAACCTTGAGCATGGCGTCGGCAACCAAGAATGCATCTCTTGCCACGCACTGCGCATGATTTTCATTTATGAGATCCCACATGCCATGGTTGGCCAGCATTCCCTGCATCGCCTTTGCTGCGAAGTAATCTCTCAGCGTCATGCCTTCTTCCTGATACTGAAGGACGTTATTTTGACCGTCGTATTCCCACTGCTGACGTGGGAAAGCTTGTCCGCCTGTTTCTTTGCTCATTTGCCACCCCAGCACTGAACGCTTACCGATGCGACCGCAATCACAAGCAGAGCAACCTTCAAGCAGAACCGGTGCCATGCAGGTACTTCATGTTCTCGGATCATCTCTTCACCTTTGCCTTATCGCGGCTAACGGAGCGTTGTTACCTATTACCGGCGCCAACGTTGTTGTTTGGATGAGATGATAATAGCAATGAGTATTAACCATAGCAATACGTATTGATATTATTTGATAGCAATTGCTATTAAATCATTGATAGCTAAATGAATTTATTTTTTGCTATTGTGCTGTTATGCTCAAAAAAACGCCAAAGAGGGTAGCGCCATGTCGAATGAGGATGAGTTTTTCGCAGAGATGCACCCGCAGATAGCGCAGGTTATCGGGATAGCGGTTATGCAGCTGCTGGTTGAGAAGCGCGAGCCCTCAAGAGAGGCGCTGATAGAGATGATTCAGGTGCTGTGGCAGGGTGACCAAGTAGATCTGGCTGTGGCGCTGGCACTGGACGTGCTGATGCTGAGGGAAGATTGACGCTTTAACCTATGATTAATATGGTTTTATTTTCTTGTTATAAGGGAGAGCAGCTTTTCTGAAGCGCGTATTGGCTTTGATAAGTCTCCTGCGATATAAGTATATTTATTGGTTTTTATCAGAACCTCTTCCCCTCTGTGTGAGCTTTCGAACTCATCAAATGCACTCATAAGATCACTGTTATCAATTTTTTTCCTAATGTCAGAAAACCTCAATATATCAATTCGTTTTACTTGAGGATGAGACAATTCTCCTCTACGCATATCATCAATATGGCTTATCAATTTCTCTCTAATCGGTATTGATACCTGATTCCACTCCTTTCTTTTTTCACCTTTTATGGCAAAGTAGTAGCTTATATAACCAGTTGCAGGAACTGCAATGGCGGCTACAATCATGGCAATTGTTGCAACGCAGTCGCTATATGTCATGAGGTCTTCCTATGCCAGATGTATTTACATTTTCCGAAATGCTTTCAACAGTCGCGCTGGCAATATCTTTAACCAACGCCGTCTGGTTGTTCTTTTTTTGGTTAACAGTCAAGAGGATGTAATGGCGATTAACACCCTCTAAAAATCAACCATGCTTCCTGTACGTCTGCGGCATGCTGCCGATCACCTTGCCGAACACGAACACCCGATTCATTTCGTCTTTCTCGATCGGGTCCCAGGCTGCATAGCTCTTGTTGTCTGAGATAACCAGCAGCTTGTCCTTCATCTTCTGCAGGCGCTTAACATGAGCAGTTTCGTCGTACAGGAACGCGTATATCCCGTCGCCGTCGAAGCTCTTAACGCTGATGTCGACGAACAGCAGATCACCCGGCTCAATCGTCCCAGACATGCTGTCGCCCCGCACGTTGATGATCCTGATGTTCTCAGCCTTGCGCCCATCGAACATGTGGCGGGCTTCAGCTGGCTCATACTCAACAGAACGGAGAATCTCGACGAACTCCTGGTTCACGATGCCCGGCCCGGCACTAACCATAAGGTCCAGCACATCAATCCTGAATGCATCAGTATCCTGACTTTTAACCTGGGCAGCGCGAGGGAGCTGGCCGTCATCGCGCATCGGTCCATTTCCGGTTGATAACCATTCAGACCTGACGCCCAAAGCATTAGCTATCTCGACAATTTTTGTTGAACCCCTGGCGTTTCCACTCACCAGGCGCCAAATGGTTGGCTGAGCAATACCTGAGGCCTTCGCAAGCGCCCCTTGTGACATTCCAGCCGAAGCCATGGCCTCGTTTAAACGATCTGCAAGAGTTTCTTTTTTCATAATCTCAAATTTATACGCTTGCGTATTACTGGTCAAAACACGTTTTGCTATTGCTAAAACCAATACGCATTGCTATTATCATTTTGCACCAATACTTATAGGAATTGGAACATGACGAACAAAACCATCCAGAAGGCAATTGATATCGCTGGCAGTCAGAAAAAATTGGCCGATCTGTGTGGCGTAGCGCAGCCGACAGTTTGGCGCTGGCTGCATGGCGGCGGAATTGACGCTCGCTATGTAATGAAAATCGTGTCTGCGACCAACGGCAAGATTAAGGCGGCAGAGATCAGGCCTGACCTTGCTCAGTTGCTGAGCGCGCATTCACCGGCCGCCTAACCAGCGGCCATTCCAAACAACACCAGAGGAAGTATTGCAGATGGAGAGTTCAACGACACGCAACAAAGTGGAGGCTCGCAGGATAGAAAGCTGGTTACACAGCCAGATAGCTGAACTGGGAACCACGAATATCGCCAAAGTGGCCGGAGTGAATAAGTCGACGGTGAGTCGCTGGCGGGAAAATCTGCTGCCGAACATGTCGCTACTGCTGGCCATCCTGATTTCTAACAGGACGGGAGAGAAGGGGGACTTTGAGGCATGAGGGCAATTAAGAACTTTTCAGAGCAAAACTTAAAACGCATACCGGAATTTTTGAAATATGACCCTGAGACGGGCGAATTTAGCCGGATAAGAGTAATCGGTCACCGCTTCAAGGTAGGTGATAAGGCGGGAACCGTTAATAAGCAAGGTTATGTGCGCATCATGATGTTTGGTATGGGATTTCAGGCGCATAGGTTGGCGTTTTACTTCATGACTGGTGAGCTGCCACCTGGCGACCTAGAGGTTGACCATATCAACGGAAATCGCTCTGACAACAAATGGAGCAATCTTCGCCTGGTTACTCATGCGGTAAACATGCAGAACTCCAGAAAGCCAAAACATAACACCAGTGGGCACCCTGGGATTCTGCAGAACAAGAAAACAGGGAAGTGGGCTGCGCGCATATCAGTGAGCGGACGAATGATTCAACTGGGTGAATTTCTGGATAAACAGGAGGCCATTAATTGCTATCTGGCTGCGAAGCAAAGAATGCACGAAGGATATGTTGGATTTGAAGGGAAAGCCGCAGTGGGCAAACACTAACGGCTTTCTACGCGAATTAACTGAACAAATTCACAGGAGTAATTATGCCTAAGAGCAACAGATTTTACCAGGCACAAACACACAAAAATGTTACCCGCGACCGCTTCATTCGCTCTGTTAACCCGGTGGTTGGCATGAAAATGCGCGCCATCCTGGAAGAGCTGAAACGGAAGGAGGAAGGCCGTGAGTAACGTTCTCCGCATATCCGATTTTAGAGGGTCTCAGAAGCCCATGGAGAAACCTCAGCCATCAGGGCAGGGGTTGGTATTCCTGCACCGCAAAGTAAGAGAGCTGCCGTTCTACAAGAGCGACAGTGAAGCCGTCCATTTGTGGATCCATCTCATCATGGAAGTGAACGCAGCGGAAGGTATGGTCACCACTGAGTTTGGTGAATATCCAGTTGGTCGTGGTCAGGTGATTACCGGGCGCCATACCTTATCGAAAGACACAGGGATAACACCTGACCGGGTGAAATATCTTCTGAACAAATTCGCCAAAATGGGCATGATCACCACACTGGCAAACAAGAAATTCACCCTATTAACCGTCACCAAATATGACGATTATCAGCAGTTTTTTGTGCCAACAGAATGCCAACAGAGTGCCAACGCAAACCCAGTAACCACGCTGCGTACAAGTGAGGTTGTGCCAACAGAATGCCAACAGAGTGCCACAAACAATATATTAAATAATATCTCTTCTACTGACGTAGAAGAGAGTGCATCAGCATCGCAAAAATCAGAACCGAAAAAACCGTCTCTCAGCTGTGAGCAGGTTGTTGAGGTTTACCACCGGGTTCTGCCAGAAGCACAAGGCATCAGGATCCTCACTGATAAGCGCCGTAACCTGATCCGTTCGTTCTGGCAGAAGGCCAACAAAATTACACGTCAGCTTGATGGCCACAGCTTTACCCTGGCTGACTGGGAGTCTTACCTGAGCTACATCGCCAGTAACTGCCGCTGGATGCTTGAGAATCGCCCTGATCAGCGCACCGGGAAAACCTGGCGCCGCAAGTCGCTGGAATACTTCCTGAACGTCGATGTTTACGCCAAAACGCGCGAGGGGGCCTGTGATGACCTCTGATTTCATGACACCTCCGCACAGCATTGAAGCAGAGCAGAGCGTGCTGGGCGGGCTCCTGCTGGACGACGACAACAGCGAGCGTACTCAGAAGGTACTTTCGATTCTCAAGCCAGAATCGTTCTACGCGCGGCCTCATCAGGTCATTTTCGCAGAAATGCGCCAGATGTACCGCGACCATAAGCCGGTTGATCTGCTGACCCTGTTTGATGCTCTGGAAAGCAAAGGGCTGACAGAGACCATTGGTGGCTTTGCATACCTGGCTGAAATGTCGAAGAACACACCAAGCGCGGCGAACATCGTGGCCTATGCAATGCGGGTCCGTGAGACCGCGATGGAACGCTACGGTATCGAGAAAACAACGAAGGCGATCGAATTGCTTTATGCCCGCAACGGCATGACGGCAGAACAGAAGTTTGACGCAATTCAGGGGTTATTCACTGAGATAACCGAGCACGTAAAAACAGGGCGACGGACTGGGCTTCGCACGTTCTATGACGCTGTTACTGACTGGTCAGCAGAATTCGACGAAAGGCTCAAGCCGGATGGTCGTTCCCGCGGATTGTCGACCGGGATCCGATCCCTGGATGAGCTTCTCGGTGTGAAGCGCATTGTGCGCGGCAGCCTGTTTGTTATCGGCGCACGTCCTAAGATGGGTAAAACCACGCTCTATACCCAGATGGGGATCAACTGCGCCACGGTAGAAAATGAGCCGGCCCTGATGTTCTCACTGGAAATGCCGGAAGGGCAGATGGTGGAGAAAATCACTGCGCAGAAGGGGCGGATCTCTCCAAACCTGTTTTACCCGGATATGACGAAGGAAGACTACGGATATCGCGGCGACTGGAACGGCGATCTGAAGAAAGCTACCGGCGTTATGGGAGCGCTGATTGACACCAATAACCTCCTGATTGATGACACCCCGGGTATTTCACTGGCGCATGTCATGGCTGAGTCACGTCGCATCAAGCGCGAACGCGGCAAGGTTGGGATGATCCTCGTTGACTACCTGACGCTGATGACTGCCGATAAGGCAGAGCGTAATGACCTGGCTTACGGGCTGATCACCAAAGGCCTCAAGACGCTGGCGAAGGAGCTGGATTGCGTCGTGGTTCTCCTGACTCAGCTTAACCGTGAGCTTGAGAAGCGAACCAATAAGCGCCCTTTGCCGAGTGACTCCCGCGACACCGGGCAGATTGAACAGGACTGCGATTACTGGCTGGCCATATACCGGGAGGGCGCCTACGACGAGAACGCAAACCAGAGTGACACGGAGCTCCTCCTGCGCCTTAACCGGCATGGTGAGACAGGTGTTGTCTATTGCGAGCAACGTCACGGGGCGATTTATGACTGCGATCAGGAGGCTGCCAGTCAGCGCCGGCGCGAGAAAGAGGAAAAACCAACCAAGCGGGGTGGATTTTGATGAAAAAGAACTCTGGCAGACAGGCTGTAATCAACTTCATCGGGCAGCACCCTGGTTGCTCATTTCAGGATATCCGCCACGGTACCGGGCTAGACCCGTCCGTTGTCAATTCTGCTTTGTGGCAGATGAACCGCGATGGACGCGTTAAGCGCGAAGGAGAATATCGTAGCTATCGCTACACCCTTGCAGAGCAGACAGCCGTAACCGAAAGCGATCCGTCTGTTCAGTACCGCCATCGTCCTGACGGCGCAAACCCAATGACCAAACTGTTTAACTATTGCCTGGCGGGAGTAAGAAAATGAACATCGAAACAGTAAACGAACTCATCACCTCCCTGGAGAGTGGAGGAGAGCTGTCAATCAGAGAGCAGAAGTTCCTGAAGCTGGCGAAAGCGTTTAAGCAGCTGGCGTCGGAGAATGTGGCGCTGAAGGCTGGCATTGCAGAAGAAATTGAAGTTATCAATCGTGGCGGTCAGGCGTACTGCGTGAAGGACGGCATGTCCATAAACCCGATATATGCGCGCGGATGGAATGACCACCGGGCTAATTTGGCAGCGGAAAAAACCCCCGCCACCGATCGCATCGTAGCCGGGATTAAGGCTGATGGGGTGGAGGAGTGGGTTTCCAGCAGAGGTGGACGCTGGAATGGCACGACCGAAGAAGCGCTGAAGTTCGCCAAACAACTGCGGGAAGGTAAATCAGAGGAGGTTAAATCATGAGCTGCGGATATCAAGGTTATGAGTTTGGTGCACATTACCCGGATAGCATTTGCTGTGATGGCTACCTCTGGGATGCTGACAGCGGTGACGAAATGGGGATGGATAACGGCGGAGATATTCCTTGCCCGGTCTGTAATCGCAAGGAATGGCTGGCTTTCTACCGTGATGAAATCATCGAGTGCGGCATGGAGCAGGCAGAGCGAAAACGCGGACCTAAAACTGTGAAATACGGTGGCTTCCCTGAGCCAATACGTTTTGATGCAAAGGCTATGCGCAGCATTCGTCGCTTGTTGCGCCGTGGCTGGTATCAGGGCAGGAAATATTACGCCAAGCAGCTGCGTAAAGGGGCCGACAAATGAGCAACTTTGATACTTCATCGCAAGTTAAGGCTCGCAAGTTACATCGCTGCTGTGAGTGTCACGGCGCTATCAATCCAGGCGATACCTACGAGAAAGCGTTTATTGTCCAGGATGGTGATGCCAGCAACTTCAAGACGTGCCAGAAATGCGCAGAAGCGCGTGACTGGCTGCTTAACGAAACTGATTGGCCTGACGATATCGACGGCGAAGGGCATTCGTATTTCTTCACGATGCTGCGTGACCACCTCCGTGAGCAAGGCCGGGAAGGCGACCGCAAATACGCATTTCGCGCATATCGGCTTGTCGTCCTGATGGATAAGCGCCGTATGGTTTATGCCAACGCATACAACGCGGAGACTGTGAAAATCCGCGATTCTCTTGCTCAAGGAGTCTCAGCATGACAACTGATATCACCGAACTGGCGCAGAGCCTGAAAGCGGCAGCAGAGAAGGCCACTCAGGGGGACTGGAGAGCATTCCAATACCACGACGGTCGTTGTGGTATTGGCGGAGGCCATAACGCTGAAATTATGGTGTGTGAGCACATCAGCAAAGAACGCCCGCATGATGCTATGTTCATCGCCCTGGCTAACCCTGCCAACGTTCTCGCGCTGGTAGAGGCGCTGGAGAAGGCGCAGCAGCGCATCGCCGAGCTGGAGTCCCGCACCGTGAAGCTACCGCCAACATTCTGGTATGAGCACGACGATTTGTCGCGAGATGTTCCTGTGCTTGATAAGCGCTTGGTCAAGAAGATGCTCCGAGAGGCTGGCATCAAGGTGGAGGCTGAGTAGATGGCACTGACACACGAGGAGCTTTGCCAGTTAGCCTGCCGCTTTCTGCAAAACAACGGTTTCAAGGTGGCGTTTCACGATCGCTTTATCGCTGCCGTTGCCACTGGTGAGCAGCCGGATGCGATCGGCTTCCGTAACCTGGCCTCCTGTTTGATTGAAGTTAAGTGTTCCCGCAGTGATTTTCTGGCGGACAGGAAAAAGCACTTCCGGATTGAACCGTCGAAAGGTATGGGTGACTGGCGCTTTTTTATGGCCGAGCCTGGCTTCATCGACGTCTCTGACTTGCCGCCAGGTTGGGGCCTGCTGCACGTCAGGAACGGGCGCGTATACAAAGTCCACGGCTGGCCGGGTAACGCGCTGTGGTGCTCTCGCGAGCATAAGCCGTTTCAGGCCAACAAACAGGCCGAATGCGATTACATGTACAGCGCACTGCGCAGGATGGACCTGCGCGGACACCTCAAAGAAGTGTATGACGGCGTGATAGTGAACCGGGCAGCAGAAGGAGCCAGCCAATGACCAAATATGAATTACTTGACTCAAAAATAATGAACAAAATTGGTGGTCACCCAACTCCTTTTTCCAAGCTTTACGTCAGAGATGTAGCAGAAGAATGCAGCCGTATTGCGAATGATGAGAGTAAACCAGAACCCTTTCGCATTCTCGATCGCCGACTCCAGGCACTACGTAAAGCCGGAAAAATCCGCAGCACAACGAAGGGATGGGTGAGGGCCAACAAATGACCAATAACCAGTTAACCAGAGAACGCTTGGAAAAAATTAAATCATGGCGTGAAACCTACGGCGCCGGAAGCAACGTAATGCTGCCAGCTGAAGAGGCTGAGGAGCTGGCCCGCATGGCGCTGGCCGCAATGGACAGTGAGCCGGTGGCGTGGTTGGCGATTTATCACGGAGAGGTGTACGACGAAGCGATCGGCATTACTCGCTCCGTTGTTGAGGCTCAAGCGGATCATTTTGGCTGGGAGTCGGCGTTAACGGAAATCATCCCGCTCTATCGCCACGCGCAGCAGCCGGTAGTGCCGGAGGAAGCCACTTCGGACAGTATCGAGATTCTTGCCAGTGCCAGGCGTCGTGACCACGCTGTATTCCAGTGGGATGAAGACCAACGAAATGCGGCCGCTGATTCCTGGAATGCCTGCCGCGCCGCCATTCTCGCAGCCGCCCCGCAGTCACCCGGCAGTGAACCCGCTACCGTGCCGGGTAAATGGATTCCGGTAAGCGAGCGGATGCCGGAGGATGAGCAGGAGGTGCTCACCATAAACAAAATGGGCCATCGCTTTGTATCATTCTTCGATAAGCACTCAGGGCTGTTTTTCGACAGGCTTGATGCGCCAGCAGCATGCTGCATAGAGCGCGTGCTGGTAACTCACTGGATGCCGCTGCCAGCAGCACCGCAGGAGGTGAAGAGTGAGTCATGAGCTTACAGATAGCCAGATCCTTGCTGACCTCATTGGCACCCTGCAGCGTTATGGCTACAACGTCGATAGAAAGTCTCTTTCGCCAGTCTTACTAATAGTGCTTCAGGATTTAAAGGCTCGCCAGCAGGTTGCAGAAACGATGATTCGTTATCTTGAATCGCCACATTTGCTGGCTATCGACACTGCGCCGACGCGGGGGTCTGGCGATGCCTAAATCCCCCGCAGAACGCAAAGCCTCCAGCTGAAATCAAACCCCTCTCAGGAGGGGTTTTATCGTATATGCTCATTTTGCTTTTATCCCCGGGAAGGGCGATAATGACTTAGTCAGCCTGAGCAACTGACACGATTATCCGGCGCCAAGTGGGGACACATGGCGCACAAAACCTTAAAGCAATACCTGTCACCGATGGCGAAAGCCTCCGGCGATTTTCTGCATTCTGCGGTTTCCGTTAAGGAGGCCGTATGACTCTTCCAGTAGACGGCATCAAACTCCATCGCGGCAACTTCGCGGCTATTGGCCAGCAGATTCAGCCATTGCTGGATGCTGGCCAGTGCTTCCGCCTGCAGGTGAAGCCGTGGCGCGAAAAGCGTAGCCTGTCGCAGAACGCACTCAGCCACATGTGGTACGCGGAAATCAGCGATTACCTGATTAACTCCGGACGTACCGACGCGACCCCTGAATGGGTTAAGCGCAACCTCAAAAAGACCTATCTCGGCTGCGAAGAGGTGACCTACACCGACTTCATTACTGGTGAGAAGACCACCACCTGGGAGCCTCGCCACACTGCCAACCTTGATACCGGTGAAATGCATATCTTCCTGCTGAAGGTTGAAATGTGGTGCGCCCAGTTCGGTCTGGCCCTGACTATCCCAAGCGGTTGCGAGTACCAGCAACTGCGCGATAAGCAGGAGGCCTGATGTCTACTCCACTTTCCCGCATCATCACAAACGAAATCTTTCGCGTGCCGGCGCGCAGCCGTAAGCGCAAGGTTGAAGTAAAGCCTTCCGACATTCCAACCTTGAGGGATTACACATCCCGCCTTGTCGATAGGAAGTGGCTCTGCCTGAGGGCAAGGAGGCCACATGCGTAAACCAGCGCGTCGTAAATGCGCCCACTGCCGCGAATGGTTCCATCCTGCCCGGGAAGGGCAGGTGGTATGCAGTTTTGAATGCGCCAGCGCGATCGGAAAAAAACAGACAGCAAAAGCCCGGGAAGCAGCGAAGGCCAGAGCGGTGAAGCGCCAGCGCGAATCCGAGAAGGAGGGGCGCCAGCGTCGCCGCGCCAAGCGCGAGTCATTCAAGACAAAGGCCCAATGGGATAAAGAGGCTCAGTCAGCCTTTAACCGGTACATTCGCATTCGTGATGAAGGTAAGCCCTGCGTGAGCTGTGGCAATCCACTCATCGGCAAGAGCAACTACCTGACCGGCAGTGCCATTGATGCCAGTCATTACCGTTCCCGTGGCGCAGCGTCGCATCTGAAGTTCAACGTATTCAATGTCCACTCCGCCTGTACCCGATGTAACCGCCAATTGAGCGGGAACGCAGTTGAGTACCGGATTCGCCTTATTGATCGCATTGGCCTTGACCGCGTAGAGCGCCTTGAGGCTGATAACGAGCCGCGCCGGTTCGATATTCCCTACCTGCAGCGAATCAAATCCATATTCACCCGCAGAGCCCGCGCGCTGGAGAAGCGCCGCGCCCGCCATCAGGAGGCCGCATGAGCAAAATCCAATACCCAATGTCCACTGCCGCTGTTTTTGATGACGTGGTCTATCCCATCCACCTGAACGGATCGCATCAGATAGAGAGCGAGGTTATGGGTGCAATCAGATGGTTCTGTCGGTGGAACAACGAGGAAATAGCCGTCGTTAAGGCGCATGTGCTGTTTAGCTGCTGGGGCCTTTACCTGACGTATGACCAGCTTATGGCGGAGGCCGCATGAACCAGGACGTAATTGAACACATCCGCGACCGCTGGCAAAAGCTCCGCCTCTGCCGGCACCGCGGCACCGTACTGGTTGACTACCGCATACTGAGAAATTTCGTTCGCATCTATCAGACCCTGGGAGAGACAGCATGACAGCTCAATACTTGGAATTTGTTCGCCAGCAGCTGATAGTGGCCACAGCCGATCTGAGCGGTGCGACGAAAGGGCAACTGGTGGCTTTCGCAGAAAACGCACAATACACCGCCACGGCGCGCAGCCGGGGCCGGAAGAAGGTGTATAGCGAAGTGAAGCAAAAAATGGTTAACCCGGATGGACCGCCGATGAGCGGCAGCCAGTCCCGCGCTAAGGGTTCCTCAATCGCTCTCGTTCTGCCCGTTGAATACTCGACAGCCAGCTGGCGCCGGGCTCTGCTGTCGCTGGAAGAGCACCAGAAAGCGTGGCTGCTCTGGAACTACAGCGACAATATCCGTTGGGAACACCAGGAGACAATCACCCGGTGGGCATGGGAACAATTCAGCCTACAACTGGCCGGCGTGCGCATCGCAAAGAAAACGGTCGAGCGTCTTCGCCAGCTTATCTGGCTGGCTGCCCAGGATGCGAAAGCGGAGCTGGCAGGGCGCGACCAGTATCAGTACGCGGACCTTGCGGCTATGGTGGGCGTGACCCCCAAAAACTGGTCGGAAACCTTCACAGAACGCTGGGAGGCGATGATAGGCATCTTTATTGGGTTGGATAGTTATGCACTTTTGCAGGTTACGCGATCACGCTCACAACAAAAGGCGACAAATTTAGGCGTAAGTCTTGCAAAACTGGATTAAATGCGTCATATTTGAGTCTACTTTGATATGCTGCCTTAACTTTAAGTGGCGGCATGAAGATGATAGTCACACACCAGTTTGCAAAGCTAGCCTCGACATACAGCCGGGGCTTTTTCTCAGTGTTATGGTGCGTATAATTAAATAGTTGGTGATGCGCTTTCTGGTTGTCCGGACGGCCATTAAGTAGCAACCAATATCACCAGGATATAGCGAGGCATGTAGTAGCGACTGATCATCGTGAGGCGTGAAGAGCTGAAACCGTGAGGGACGCGGCTCCTGTGATTACAGTCCCGCGAAATTCAATAAACCCAGCCATCGCGCTGGGTTTCTCGTTTCTACACAACAGGTAAGAGCATTGAGCCGATAATCGGGAAGAGTCGGCGTGCCTGGTTAGCCAGAGCTCTTTCCGTTGTGGTGAATGCGTAGGTCGATGCGCAAGTAAGCAACCGATGGCGAGGTAGTGTATAAGGCGGTCGCAGCAAGCCTTGAACTGAAAATCCCGTCACGCCGGAGTGCGACACCGGTCACCACAACCCAATCCCTCTACCTTGGGACCATTACGGCTACCGCGCCGTCATTTTTACCCTTGGTATTTCTTCCCGCCTTGAGCGGGTTTTTTATTATCAGGTCCCGCAGGAATCATCATCGACACGCTTCGTTGTTAAATCCAGCTTGACGGGCCTGACCCTTTTCAAACACACACAGCTTCCCGATCTTTCATCGGAGGCGGTAACTATGGCTAAACGTATGCAAGACAAAGAGAGCATTGCCGGGATGTCCTGGCTGGTTCTGCTGATCATTGCTTGCTGGGGTGGACTTGTCCGCTACCTGATAGATGTGAAGCAGAGCAAGGCAACATGGAGCTTGATCAATGCTCTTGCCCAAATGGTGGTTTCAGGGTTTACCGGCGTTATTGCTGGCCTGGTGAGCATTGAAAGCGGACTCAGCATTTACATGATACTGGCCACTTCCGGAATTAGCGGGGCAATGGGTTCTGTTGCTTTGACCTATTTCTGGGAGCGCATTACCGGAGTTAAGGCGCCATGACAGCAGATCAGATTATTGAGGGCATCCTCGGTAAAGAAGGGGGTTACGTAAATAACCCGAATGATAAAGGCGGCCCAACGAGCTGGGGTATCACGCAGACTACCGCCCGCGCATATGGCTATAGTGGCGATATGAAGGCGTTACCACGGGATACAGCCAAAGCCATTTATCTGTCGCAATACTGGACTGAACCGAAGTTCGACCGTATCGCCGAGTTGTCGCCAGCCATTGCACAGGAATTGTGTGATACCGGCGTGAACATGGGGCCACGTGTCGCCAGTACATTCCTGCAGCGCTGGTTATCAGCTCTGAATATGCAGGGCAAGCTATATCCGGACCTGAAGCCGGATGGTGCAATTGGCAATATCACCATCGCCGCCCTGAAAAGTTATCTCGCCGTTCGTGGCAAAGATGGTGAAAACACGCTGCTGAAGGGGCTGAATTGTAGCCAGGGTGCCCGCTATCTTGAGCTTGCTGAAGCTCGAGCGGCAAATGAAGATTTTCTCTATGGGTGGGTAAAGGAAAGAGTGACACTATGAACTATCTCATTAACCGGCTGAAAGAGCCGTCCACCTGGCGCGGCATCATTCTTGTTGTTGCTGGAGTATTTGGTTATCAACTGCCTCCTGGCATTCAGGAAACAGTCATCGCTGGCGGTGTGGCGCTGGCTGGCGTTGTTGGTGCGGTAATGCCGGACAGCGTTAAGAAGTAACGCGCCATGCTGATTCTCTTCATTCTCCTGTCGATTTGGCTCTGTCGACTACCGGAGAGGCCGGGCTGGCCAGAAGCCAGCCCATTCATCTCACAGCTGGCGCTCGTAACCGAGTATCCGGCACGCAGCAAGGGGCTGCGCTGAGATAAGAGCCCGCATTACAGAAGTCCTTCATTGAGGGGCTTCGATAATGCTTACCCGACAAGAAGCATAGATCTGGTGTCGACCAAAGAGGTGATCCACATCTTGACGGCTCGCAAAGACGAGAAGTGACTGAGCAACTCTGAGAAGAAGTGGCAATGTTGCGTTTATAAGATTCTTCAGGTGGTGCCTGTAAAGTGCCATTTGCAGAGTTTTATGTAAGTTTCATGAGTTGCCGGTTAAACAATTCCCCGGTAAGTATCCGAACAACCCAGAGGAATGTTCTGTATGGCCGAAGCTGAAGACCGCCGACCATTCCCTCCTGTCAACTTCATTGGCGAAAACTGGTTACCGTATACGCGGATTATCCCAGCCACTGAAATCGGAGAGTGGGTAAATCAGCACATACTCTCTGATGAAGGCCGGCTCCATAATCCTGACCACGAACACCTCGCTAATGCACTCGCTGGCGCTGATATCGCGTTTATGTGGGCGTCGGGTGCATTCGCCAAAAGTGGCCGCATTGTGCTTGGTCAGTGTGAGCAGGTAATGATGCGCGCCGGCGGCTGGCAGAAGGCCAGAATGGAGCAGCAGATGCATGAATGGTTCGGTCGCATACCGAAGTTCATCATCACCCTGGCTGCCGACTACTGCGAGCAATGCAACGATCTGGAGTTCTGCGCACTGGTTGAGCATGAGCTTTACCACATTGCCCAGGCTACCGATGATTTCGGCGCGCCTAAGTTCAACAAAGAGACCGGGATGCCAGTTCTTACTCTGCGCGGACACGATGTCGAGGAATTCGTCGGAGTGGTCCGGCGTTACGGCGCCAGCAAAGAAGTGCAGGAAATGGTGGATGCGGCGAACAGGCCGGCGGAGGTTGCTCATATCGATGTTGCCAGAGCGTGCGGGACATGCATGCTGAAGCTGGCTTAATAACTGGACTGTACTGGACGGATGGTGAAACATGGCTGCACTAAAACCAGAGGTGAAAGCCGCCATCGTTCAAATGCTTGCGTGCTATGACACGCCTTCGCAGGTGGTCGAGGCCGTCCAGAAAGATTTCGGTATCGCCATAACCCGGCAGCAGGTCGAAACACACGATCCGACAAAGGTTAGCGGGAAGACTCTCGCCAAAAAATGGGTCGACCTTTTTAACCTTACCCGCGACCGCTTTCTCAACGAAATTTCCGACATTCCGATCGCCAACAAAGCCTATCGCCTGCGCGTTCTGCAGCGAATGTCGACGACTGCCGAAGGTATGAAAAACCTCGGCATGACAGCGCAGTTACTGGAGCAGGCGGCAAAAGAGGTTGGCGACGCCTACAGCAACAAGCAAAAGGTCGAGCTGACCGGTAAAGACGGCGGCCCACTGAATCAGGTGACGTACGCCGCTGAAGACTATGCGAAGGCCCAGCAGAAGCTGGAGGGAAGGTTAGAAGGGCTGGACTGATATGAGCGGAATTATCGAATGGGATGACCTGTCATTCCCGGAGCGCGTGATCATCCGTTCAAAGTCCACGAAGTCATTCCTGAACTTCACCCGGATATGGTTCGAGCTGATTCAGGGTGATCGGCTGCTGGTTAACTGGCATCACCGCCTGATGGCTTCGAAAATTGATGATCTGCTTGCCGGGCGTCTTGTCCCACGAAACCTGATTATCAACATCCCGCCAGGCGGTACGAAAACTGAGTTCTTCTCCATCCACTTCCCGGCGTATGTCAACGCCCTGGTGCAGGAGAAGCAGCTTAAACGCTTTCGCAACCTGAATATCTCTTTTGCTGACACGCTGGTAAAGCGTAACAGCCGGCGCACCCGCGACATTATCGCCAGCCGCGAATATCAGGAGTTCTGGCCCTGCTCGTTTGGTGTCAACCAGGCGGAAGAGTGGGAGATAAAGGACGATCGAGGGCGCTCTATAGGTCAGACGGTATCGCGCTCAAGCAACGGGCAGATCACCGGTGGTCGTGGTGGCTACTACGGACCAGAGTTTTCCGGCATGGTGATGCTGGACGACTACAACAAGCCGGTGGACATGCTCAGCGAGTCCCGACGCAAAAGCGCGAATACGCTGCTGGTAAACACCATTCGATCACGCCGCGGCGATAAGTCGAAAGAGCACCCCACTCCGTTTGTGAGCATTCAGCAGCGCCTGCACACCGACGACGCAACGGGATTCATGCTTGCCGGCGGAATGGGTGTGCCGTTTCACCATGTCGCCATACCGGCCATGATCGACGAGAAGTACATCCAGTCGCTCGATGAGCCATGGCGTTCGCTTTGCTGGGAAACGGTCAAAGATACCGATTCTGTGGTCGTTGGTGGCGTTCGCTACTGGTCCTACTGGCCGCAGATGGAAGACGTCAACGACCTCCTGCAGTTGTGGGAAAAGGATCGCTATACCTTCCTGTCGCAATACCAGCAAAACCCGATGGCGCTGACTGGCGGGATCATCGACACCAGCTGGTTCAGAACGTATACCACTCTGCCGAAGCTTACGCACCGCGCCGTGTACGTCGATACGAACAGCGGAAAGGTAGAGGACTGGCTGGATTACACCGTGTTTACGCTAGCTGGTATGGGCGTGGACGGGAATCTTTACATCATCGACGTCGTTCGTGGTCGGTGGGACCCGGAAGACCTTCTGAAGAAAGCTGAAGAGGTTTGGGAAAAATGGCGAATGTCTGGCTCCATGCGGGTGATGCCGCTGCGTCATATGGCCATTGAAGAGAAGCAAGCCGGACAGGGCCTCATCACCACTCTGAAAAAACGTAGCCAGACCCCCGGACAACTCGCCATCCCGGTGAGGGAAATTCCGCGCGGTACCGGGCAGAACAAGCTTGTTCGCTGCCTTAACGTCATCCCCCAAATCAAAACCGGGAAAGTGTTTGTCCCCGCGACGCACACCGACGACGGACAGAAGCTTTCCAGCATCTTCTACGAGGACGGCACGATCGCAGGCTCAACGGAGTGGGTGCTGACGGCGATGACGGAATGCGCTGCTTTCTCCGCTGATGACAGTCACGACAACGACGACATCCTCGATACCTGGATGGACGCAATCGACGACAACCTGATTTCCGGCCCGCAGCCGATGGTTATCGACCCGAATCAACTCAGGAGAATTTAAGTGTGGTGGTTTAAAAAGAAAGAAGTCGCCGCGCCTGAGCCGGCAAAAGAACCTGAAGCGCCTAAGGTCGGGATCAGGCCCGAGGCCGTGGCCGAAGTCCGCGCATTACCGAAAAGAGAGTTTCAGCGCTACGAACCGCCGAAAGGGGTGATCCCCGAGGCTATCAAAAGCGCCATTCTGGCAATGGACTCCACGCCTTACGATGCTCTCAATGCTGCATATGGCGGTTACGGCTACGGCGACTTTGATAGCTTTCCTGGGTATCCGTACCTGGCCACGCTGGCGCAAAAGCCTGAATATCGCAAGATGGTTGGCACCATCGCGGAGGAAATGACCCGTAAATGGATAAAGCTCAAAACTGTCGGCGATGAAGACAAGGCGGATCGGGTAAAACAGCTCGAAGAGGCCATGAAGCGGTTTAAGGTGCGCGAGCGCTTTAAAGAAGCCGCAGAGCATGACGGCTACTTCGGCGGCGGCCAGATTTACATCGACGTTCGTTCACCGCGGGGAATCTCCGCATGGATGGACGACAACGAGCTGCAATCGAAGCTCTTCATGAGCGACAAGAAAATCACGAAAGGAAGTCTGCAGGGGCTCAGGGTCATTGAGCCTATCTGGACCTACCCGGGGATTTATAACTCCGACAACCCGCTGAGCCCGGATTTCTACAAGCCGACGCAGTGGTTTGTCATGGGTCGGACCGTACATGCAAGCCGGATGATTGATTTCGTCTCGCGGCAGGTGCCTGATCTACTGAAAGCATCGTATAACTTTCGCGGCCTGTCTCTCTCGCAGATTGCCGAGCCATACGTGAATAACTGGCTTCGCACCCGCGACAGCGTCAGCGACATGATTCACTCGTTCTCTGTTCCGGTAATCGGAACAAATATGAGCACGATTCTGCAGGGTGGGGCGGCAGATGGCCTTCTGGCAAGGCTTGATGTCTTCAACCGATGCCGTGATAACCGTGGCGCATTCGCAAAAGACAACAATCCTACCCAGCCAGAAACGGTTGAGTTCGTTAACGCCCCGCTTAACGGCCTTGATGCCCTGCAGGCACAGTCGCAGGAGCACATGTCTGCGGTTTCGAGCATTCCGCTCGTCAAACTGCTGGGCATCACTCCAAATGGCCTTAACGCAACGTCTGACGGCGAAATCCGCGTTTTCTACGACTACATTCACGCCCTGCAGCAGTCTGTTTTTAAAGACAACCTGAAGCGCGTGATGGACATCATTCAGCTCTCTGAGTTCGGCGACATTGACGATGGCATAACCTTCGACTTTGAGCCGCTGTACGAAATGAGCGCTAAAGAGCGGGCGGAAATTCGCAAAGTAGACGCTGACACGGACGCTGTCTATGTGGCCGCCAGCGTGCTCTCTGGCAACGAAGTCCGTGAAAAAATTGCCGGTGACCCGGACTCGCCCTATCACTCTCTGGACCTGAATGATGACCTCGAAATCGAAGACGACTACGACGAAGAGGAAGAAACAGACCCTGACGATAAGGGCGGTTCATCCTAACGCTGGCGTCGAAGCATGGTACCGCCGACAGCTTGATAAGCAGGTGCAGGAAATGCAGGCATCTGTTGTCTACTGGCTGTCGGCAAACTATCGGGCCAGCGGCGCGGCTGTCGCTATGGATGAATCTCCAGCTGATGTTATGCGCAAGGCGATGAATAAGCTGGTGAAGCGCTGGAAGCGGCGGTTTGATGACATGGCGCAAAAGCTGGCCGACAGGTTCGCTAACGACGCCATGAAAAACGCGGATGCTTCACTGGCCACAGCCTTCAAAGATGCGGGGTTTACTGTCGAGTTCAAGATGACCTCGCAGATGAATAACGCTCTTCAGGCGACCATCGCCGAGAATGTCGGCCTTATCCGATCCATCCCCGAAAAGTATTTCACCGAGGTGGAAGGGCTGGTTATGCGGTCGGTAGCGCGTGGGCGCGACATGTCCTATCTCACCGATGAACTCCAGAAGCGATACGGGATTACCCGGCGGCGTGCGGCGTTCATTGCCCGAGATCAGAACAACAAGGCTACCTCAGTCGTTCAGTCCGCTCGACAGCAGGCGCTAGGCATTACCCAGGGTATATGGAAGCACTCCCATGCTGGCAAAGAGCCGCGACCATCCCACGTTAAAGCTGATGGAAAGGTGTTTGAGCTAAGCAAGGGAATGTATCTGGATGGTAAATGGGTGATGCCTGGAGAGGAAATCAATTGCCGTTGCACCTGGTCACCAGTAATACCAGGCCTATCGTAAATAATCAAAATCAATCAAGGTCGCTAAGGCGGCCTTTTTTATTGCCATAAGCGGGGAAGTCTATGGACGAACTCGAATCCTACTCGTTAGCCGAGGATGAGGATAAGTGGATAACCATAAATGGTTCCCACGTCAAAATTGATGAAAATGGAGATGTTGTTGCTGGCGCTGAAGGGAAGATTAATAGTAATAAAAATGAAAAGAAATCAGCCGGGGAAAAACTATCAGCCAATGAAAAGTCAGCCATTTCCAGTTACTCAGGTGACAATTTCTTAAAAATAAACTCAGATCTTCGTAAAGGTAAAGATGAAGACCCTGATGTGGCACGCATTGACTCCGCCATTGGCAAGGGAGGTTTAGAAGGTGGAACGCTTTACCGAGGAATGAGCAGGGAGGACGCAAAAAAACTGTTCCCAGGCGGAGATATTAAAAAAGGAATGGTTGTTTCAGACCCTGCTTTTCTTTCCACATCTAAAGAAAAAAAGATCGCCGGTATGTTCAGCATCGGCGGTGTAATGCTCCAAATAGAAACAAATAAAGGTGACAAGGGGCTAGATGTTACTGGTCTTTCCAGCAACAAGCATGAAGATGAAACATTACTTCCACGCAATGCAAAAATGGAAGTGATTGGAGTGCATCCCCCAAAATCACCGGGGCAGCCGGTGACAATAAAGGTCAGATACATAAGCGAGGAAAAGAGACCCGCAATGGACGGGATTACGGAAAGCCTGGCATTTGACCGCGCCTCTGTGCGCACTATCGACGCAAATGGCCGCCTTCAGATTTCACGAACGAATATCAGCAAGGCAAACGTCAACGCCTACTACGGACGAGAGATACCAAGAAGCGAAGAACTTGGGCTCGAACCCAACAAGCTTTACCGGCTTTGGCGCCACCCGGACGAGCTCCGGAAAGCAGCCAAAACCTTCAATAACATCCCCGTGCTCAGCAAGCACATCCCCGATTTTCCCACCGACCCACCCAATGAATTTCGTGTTGGCGTGACGCACTCCAATGCGGAGTTTGACGGCACGTATCTCACGGTTGGTATGTCGATTTGGGATAACAGCGCGATTGCTGGAATTGAGAGCGGAGAGCAGCGAGAGCTATCTGCATCGTACAAGTACGTCGCAGACATGACCCCGGGTGTCACCCCTGACGGCGAGCCTTATGACGGCGTTATGCGTGACATTTTCGGAAACCACGAAGCGCTGGTCCCTGACGGCCGCGCAGGGCCAGATGTACTGGTCGCAGATTCATTACCACCGGAGCTTAATCACATGCGTAAACATAAGGTAGCGGCGATCCGCGCCACCCTTAAGCCACTTCTGGCGCAGGATGCAGATCTGGAGGCAGAAGTCCGCAAAGCTCTTCTGGCTCTTGATGAGGCCGAAAAGGAAGACGAAAAAGAAAACAAACCCGCCGACGACGAAGACGACGAGAAGGATAAGAAAAAAACGGCGGACGATGAGGACGACGAAGAAGACAAGGACAAGAAGAAAAACGCCGAAGATGAAGACGATGAAGAAGACGACAAAGTCTCCAAAACGGCGATGGACTCTGCGATTCATCTGGCAGCCGACAGCGCAACTAAAAAGGCTGCGGAAAACTTCCGGAAAATCCGTGAAGCCGAGCAGGTTGTCCGCCCGCTGATCGGCGACGTCGTTGCCATGGACTCAGCCGAAGATGTCTATCGCACCGCGCTTGAGCAAAGCGGTGTGGATATCGCCGGCGTTCACCCTTCCGCCTATCCGGCGATGGTCAAAATGGCGATCAGCCAGAAAGAAAATTCACGCCCTGTCATTGCGCAGGATTCCGCTTCCGTCAGTGAGTTCGAAAAAGCATTCCCGACCGCTGGCAAACTGAAACGAGGTTAACATGGCAGGTTTTCAGACACGAATTAACCAGTATCCGGCCCCCGGCGTCGAAGGGGCCTTTGCTGGCACTAACCCTCACGCGACCTATCAGGCTGGCGAGGGTGCTCTGGTTGCCGGTGAGGACGGCCTGACTGTCGGCCGCTTTGCCTGGGACGTCGACGGCGTGGCTTCCAATGCCGGTAGCGGTGTTCCGTCTGGTTTTGTCCACCGTGATGGGCAGGCGTCGATCACCATCTGGCTGGGTCAGGCATCCATGCTTATCCAGCCGGGCCGCGAAATCACCCTGATGGTTGCCGGTGACTTCTGGGCCAAGACGTCAACCGCTGCCACCCGCGGGCAGAAGGTTTTTGCATCCCTGACTACCGGTGAGGTGCAAATCGCAGCGGCCGGCGCAACCGTGGCCGGTTATATCGAGACCGCATTCTATGCCGCAAGCGATTGTGACGCTGGCGAGCTGGTCAAAATCAGCACCTGGAGCAAGTAATGAACGAATTTCAGCGACACTACGCCGCAGCCAGCGGGAAATATGGCATTGTGCTGCCCGGCGCAAAGGACTACCTGAAGCCGGAGTTTGCGGATAATTTCGCACTGGCGATGGATGCCCAGCCGCAAATGGTTACTGCGAATAACGCCGGTATCCCGGCATACTTCACGAACTACGTCGATCCGGAACTTATCCGCGTTCTCGTAACGCCGATGAAGGCCGCAGAGATTATCGGTGAAGTGAAAAAAGGCGACTGGACGACGCTGACCTCGCAGTTCCCGATCGTCGAGTCGACTGGTGAAACCAGCGCTTACGGCGACTTCAACAACAACGGCATGACGTCCGCCAACGTCAACTGGGTGCCGCGCCAGTCATTCCATTATCAGACTCACACCCGCTGGGGTGAGCGCGAGCTGGACATGTACGGCGCCGGGCGTATCGGCTATGCCGCCGAACTCAACGTGGCCTCTGCGCTTGTGCTGAACAAGTTCCAGAACAAGTCCTACTTCTACGGCATCGCCGGGCTGGAAAACTTCGGCCTGCTCAACGATCCGTCTCTGAGCGCTCCGGTTACTCCGGCGGCGACTGGTTCCGGCGGTAGCGTTACCTGGGCAACAAAAGACGGGCAAGCTGTATATGACGACATTTCCGGTCGCCTCTATAAGCAGCTGGTCTCTCAGACCAAAGGCCTCGTAGAGCGTACCGATCGCATGGTGCTCGGCATGTCGCCGGAAATGGAAGTCAACCTGACCAAGACGAACCAGTACAACGTGAACGTCACCGATCAGCTGAAGAAAAACTTCCCGAACATGCGTATCGAAACCGCTGTTGAATACAGCACCGACGCAGGCGAGCTTGTGCAGCTGATTGTTGAGCGTCTGGGTGAGCAGGACACCGCTTACGCAGCGTTCACTGAGAAGATGCGCGCCCACGCTGTCGTGGTGGAAGAGTCTTCCTGGCGGCAGAAAAAATCCGGTGGCACCTGGGGTGCAATCATTCGTCAACCGCTGGGCATTGCCAGCATGATCGGGGTGTAACATGGCCGAAACAGTAACTGTAGGATGCAAACTGCCGAACGGCCTGATCCTGGAGCAGGGCGCGTACAAAGTGGAGCTTAACGGCTCCAATTCCTCTCGCGTTGTCGGCGGCTACGGCCTGACCGAAGACGTGGACAAGGAAGCCTTTGAGGCGTGGCTGGCAGTACATGCTGATCAGCCATACGTTCGCAAAGAGCTGGTGTTTGCCCAGGCGAAAACCAGCAGCGCCCAGGCGAAAGCGAATGAAAACGCTTCGGAGAAAACTGGTCTGGAAGGTCTGGATCAGAACAACCCGGCCCCGGGCATTGAGAAGGCGGACAAAAAATAATGGCGATCGTTGTCTTTGATGTTGCCGCATTTCGTGAGCGTTATCCGGAGTTCGATGCCGTAAGTGAAACGCTACTTAATGCGTACTTCACGGAGGCAACGATTTACCTGAATAACACGGACAGCAGCCCGGTAAAAGATATCTCTATCCGGGCTCTTTTCCTGAACATGCTGGTTGCGCACATTGCGGCGCTGAATTCAGGCGTAAATGGCGAAAAGGCTTCTGGTCTGGTTGGCCGTGTGGCAAGCGCATCTGAGGGGTCAGTGTCAGTATCAGCTGACGCAGGGCCCTCAAGCGAAAGCTCCTGGTGGTATAAGCAGACTACTTACGGGTCAGCTTACTGGGAGGCCACAAAGCCTTACAGGACCGGGTTTTATGTCCCTGGTTCATCCCCTTCGATGTACCCTGGCCATTATAACCGCCGCTCTTTCATCCGGAGGTAGCTATGGATGGAATGTCAGGCGGCGATAAGCTGATGGAGCACCTGCAGTCGATCGCAAAGGGGCTGTCCTCTGGCGATGATTTGAAGGTGGGGTTCCTTGAGGGGGCTAAGTACCCAGACGGGACGCCGGTAGCACTGGTGGCAGCCACCAACGAATTTGGCGGCACTGTAAAAATCCCGGCGCATACCCGGGATTTGAACTTTTATGTTCGCCGTGACGGTGTTTCGCGCTTCGCAAAGCCATCAAAGGCCAATTTCGCGCAGTCAGTAATGATACCCGAGCATATCGTTACGATCCCATCCCGACCGTACTTCAGGAAGACCATTTCTGAACATGGTCCGGAGTGGGGTGGAGAGCTCGGGAAACTCATGAAGGCAAACGATTTTGACGCTCGCAAGAGCCTGGCGCTGATGGGGGAGCGGATCAAGGGGCAGATTCAGTCGTCAATCATCGCATTTTCTGAGCCGCCGAACGCAAAAAGCACGGTCGACCAAAAGGGGTTTGACGACCCGTTAATCTGGTCAGGGCATATGCTGAACTCGGTCGACTACGAGGTGAAAGAGTGAATCTTCATTCCATAGTGCGAAACGCCATTAGCGCGGTTAATCCTCGCGTCGAGGCGCAGATTTACCGCTCGATAGGTCCAATCAAAAACCCGGATTACTCGACCTCTCCGGGCTTTGCGCCGCCGGTAACGATGATGGTGCAAAAGCAGGCGCTGAGTCAGGCTGATATCAGGCATATGGATAATATGAACATCCAGGGTGTGCTGGTCAGTATCTGGACGGATGGCAACTGGTGTGGGATTAACAGGGAACGGCAGCAGGGCGGCGATAAGTTCATTATCGGCAATGAAACATGGCTGGTTGTGGATGTGCCTGAAATCTGGCCGGACTGGACGAGGGTTATCGCATGTCAACAATTGACGTAGGCCTGCAGGTCACTGAAAGCGATCTGTTTAAGGCGACTGGAGATTTCCTTTCTGTCCTCTTTCCGGACGCAGAGATCACGCAGACTCAGCAAAATCAGACTGCTATGCCGAAAGGCGGTTTCATTACCATGACTCCGCTTTTTCTGACTGACCTCTCAACCAGCGCTGTCAATTACGAGTATGACGGCGTTAGTGATTACGGGCGGGCAGAACTTCGCCGCGTTGATGAATGGCAATGCCAGCTCGATTTCTACGGAGATCAGGCGCAAAACAATGCCACCATCTTTTCGCGCATTGCCCGCTCCGAATTCGCATGCACCTGGTTCAGGGAAAACGCAAATGTCCTGGTACCGCTTTATTCCGGCCCTCCGCGGCAAACATCGATGATCAACGGCGAGAAACAGTGGGAATCCCGCTGGACGCTTGAATTCCACGCAAACCCGCTGATTGTCGTCAGCGTTCCTCAGCAGTTTATGACAGGCGCAGATGTGATATCGCACCCGGTCGACGTGAGATTTCCTCCGGAGAAATAATAAATGGCAATTTCGCTATCAAAAATCGCCCAGATGCTTCCCGGCGTACTGAAGGCGACAGGGACAGCTATTGATCTCAATGGCCTGTTCCTGACCGACAGCGCATACGCGCCGGTTGGTGCAGTACCCTCATTTTCCAGTGCGGATGAGGTAAAGGCGTACTTCGGCAGCGCGTCGATTGAGTACACCGCCGCGGTGCTGTATTTCGCCGCATTCACCGGTAAAACACAGATGCCTGGCAAGCTGTATTTTAGCCGATTCAATACCGCAGCAGTGGCGGCATTCCTTCGTTCCGGATCGCACGCCGCGACCACGCTGGCACAGCTCAAGTTGCTTTCGGGTACGCTGACTCTGACCGTCGACGGTACGGAGGAGACTTCAGCGGCTATCAACCTCAGCGGAGCGACCAGTTTTGATAACGCGGCAGAGCTGATTGAAACCGGCATTGGCTCCTCGGTTGTGGTGACATGGGATAGCGTGCTGAAGAAATTCATCATTACCTCTGCCACCACAGGCGTGGATAGCACCATTACCTTTGCTGATGAAGGCACGCTTGCTACAGGTCTAAAACTGACCGAAGCGACCGGCGCGGTGATCTCCCAGGGCGCTGCGCCGGCAGTAGTTGACGATATCTTTACTGCCATTCTGGCCAAAGAGCAGGACTGGGTAACATTCTCCACGACGTTCGCTGTCACCAAAGACCAGGCTAATGCGTTTGCGCTCTGGACAAACAGCCAGAACCACCGCTTTGCCTATGTCCCCTGGGACGCATCAGGAACGGCAATCGTGGCGGGAAGCTCGAATGCACTGGTGTACGACATCATCAACACCTACGCCTATAACGACACCTGCCCGGTGTATGGTTACCCGAACCACGCAGCAAATGCTATGGGGTTTGTGGCAGCGCTGAACTTCACGCAGGCCAATGGGCGCTGTTCGCTGAATGGTCGTCAGGTGTCCGGGCTGCTGCCGATGATCAGTAACGATACTGATTACGAGGCGGCCAAGGCCAACGGCTATAACTTCTACGGCAACTATGCCTCGAATGCGGTCGACACCAACCAGTGGGCACCCGGTTCTATTACCGGTGATTATGCCTGGCTTGACGCCTGGGCGGGTCAGGTATGGGTAAATGCTCAGCTGCAGGCGGCTCTTGTTGCGCTGTTCCAGCAGGCTAGCAATCTGCCCTACGCAGCAGCCGGAAAAGCTCGCATTGAGTCGTGCATGAAGCCGACCATTGAGCAATTCAGGGCGTGGGGTGGCATGACGGCAGGCACCGATCTTGACCAGTCGCAGATCGACCAGATTAACGCCATCGCTGGCGTAGATGTTACGGATTCGCTTCTGGCTGAAGGGTATTACGTCTACATCGGTCCGTTCACCCCAGCAATGCGCGCCGCTCGTACCAAGCCAACGGTTTACTTCTGGTACACCGACGGCGGGATCATCCAGGGTATCACCGTTAACAGCGTGGAGGTGCAGTAATGCCCGGTCAAAATATTACGGCGGCAGACGCCATCATTGAGCTGGTAGTCGCTGAACTCTACCCATCCGGGTTTAACCTGGAGCAGTTCGAAGCGCAAAACATCTTCGAAATGGGAGATACCGACACGGCAGAGTACCAGCGTACTGCTGACGGTAAACTGCTGGGTGGTTTTGTTTATGGTGATCTGCCGTGGACATTCCATCTGGCGGCATCATCCCCCTCAATTAAGTACATCGACAACTGGCAAACTACTCAGATTACTACGCGGTCTGTGCTGCGTGTTAATGGGACGGTGATCCTGCCATCGCTGGGTAAAAAGTACATCATGACCAACGGTATTCTGCAGCGCACACGCCGCATGCCGTCTGCCGGCCGTGTTCTTCAGCCGGTAACTGGACTTATCCAGTGGGAAACTGTCACCCCGGCAGACTACTCAGCGTAAACAATCAGCCCGGCTAAGTCCGGGCTTTTTATACCCGCAATACCCCGCGCTTCACACGCGCACATCACAACACAGAACCTTTCAGGATGACCCTTGAGGATACCGGTTTGGCTATCGGTGCCTTTCTGTGGGCCGGATTCCTGTGTGACAAGGTTCATCACTAAAAGGTAATTACCGAGATGTCTAATATCATCCCCATGAATTACGATGACCGTTCATTTCCTTTTACGGCTGACTGCTGGTTCAATGCCACGGTTGCCGCAAAGCATCACGGCAAGCTACCAAAGGACTGGCTAAAGACTGAGGCGACAAAAATTTATATCGCCGAATTGGCTGAGGAGCTTGGAATTGCTGGCTCCGACGTAAAAGAGGATTTTTCTCCCCTTTTAGTCAGAGTGGAGAAAGGGCGAAACGGCGGGACCTGGCTTCATCCGGAGTTGGCGGTGGAATTCGCCCGCTGGTTGTCAGTGAAATTTGCCCGCGCCTGTGATCGTCATATTAAAAATCTGCTACTGAGTAAAAACTTCCAGATCACCGAAGATCAGATTGTCGGCCTGATGGTGTGCCAGCAACCAACGTCCTGGGAGAAGCGCTTTAAAGACCCATTCTACCAGGCGCTGTCGAAAATGTCCGGCCTTCCTTACTTTGGTCATGTTGGCGGTTGCCCGGCGCTGTTCGGTCAGATCACCGCTCGATGGGTGTACGGTGTCGCACTTCCCGATTATGTCTATCAGGCAGCAAAACAAGCCGCCGGGGACAGCAAGGAGAAGATTCACCAACATCTTAAGCCTGATGCACTGGAGAAGGTCGAGCAGCAACTGATCGCCGTTACCAATATCGCTAATTGCAGCATTGACCAGAAGGACTTCGAAGCCCGCTGCATGGCTGCGTTCCCCGTTAAGGGGCAAATGAAGTTGCTGTATGCGGCGGCGTGACCATGAATAACCGAATCGTTGAATGCGCCTCCAGAGCGGGGCGCGACTTCTCGGAGTTCATGAAGGGCGAGAAAAACATGATGGAGGCACTGCGTTCTGCTGAAGAGTTCACCGAGCAGTTACGCGTTCACGGCTGCGTTAATCACCACTTCATCAATTTCATGATGATGAAAGCGATAATGAAGGTATTTGACGACTTGCGCCGAGAGGAGTTGCGGGAAGAGCGACGACGCAAACGTGAAGAGAAGAAGAAATGAGCCCACTACGGTGGGCTTTTTTATTGCCAGATAACTTATTCAGGAAACAAAAATGGCTCGTAAAAGTATCGTATTCACGGTTGAAGCAGATAACCGTGACAAGGGTAAGCAGTTCAAAATCACCGAAATGCCGGCGAGAAAGGCCGAAGAGTGGGCGATCCGCCTGGCGTGCGCTGTGATTGGCGCCGGCGTTACCGTTCCCGACAATATGATGATGGCCATCGGTGCTGCGGTGGCGCCGGCCCCAGCCGAGGATAACTCAGAAGCTCGCGAGCTGTACGAAAGCGTGATGGCCAGCGGTATGGCCGGACTCGCTCAGTGGGGTATCACTTCACTGGCTAAAGTTCCGTTCGCACAGTCAAAGCCTCTGCTTGATGAGTTGCTTGGCTGCGTGAAATTCCTCGGCGGTAACGGTATCGAAACAGCGCTTGTTGACGAAGGTCAGATCGAAGAAATCAGTACCTGGTCGCGCCTGAAAATCGAAGCCTTCAAACTCCATATCGCTTTTGTGGCAGCCACCGCAAGTTAGAAATCCCCTTATCCGTTCCTGAAGATTCAGATCGCGGCTTCATACAGTATGCGAATGTACCGCGCACCATTGCCGCGGTAATCTCCGGGAAAATGGCGACACTCCACGAACTGGACACGGTGTACAGCGTTCAGGATATGTGGTGGCTGATTGAAATAATGACCGTGGATAACACCAACAGAGCCATAGCAGCGGAGAGTGATCATGGCAGCAACGGTAATTGACGCCCTCCTGGTGACGCTGGGCCTTGATACTTCTCAGTTCCGCAAAGGCCAGCAGGAAGTCAGTGACGACCTGAAAAAGCAGCGCGAAGACGCCAAAAACACCGCCAAGGAAATGGCGGAGCAGGGCAAGAAAGCCGCTTCGTTCTTCAGCAGCATAAAGACTGAATTGCTGGCACTTACTGGCGTTACTGTCACTGCCGGCGGCCTGATAAGCTTTGTGAAAAGCACTACCTCAGGGCTAATGGAGCTGTCCATTCAGGCTAAATCTTTGGGGATGACAGCCAAAGAGCTTGACGGAGTGGGCAAGGCGGCAGAGGCGGCCGGTAGTTCTGTCGAGAAAATAAGTGCAGCATTGCAGGGGTTTCAGAACGCAAAGCAACTGGCTAAGGTCGGGGTGTACGATACGCCAGTGCAGGAAGCTGCAATCCGGCTTAATTCACTGACCCATGATTCTTTCAATATCAGGGACGACTCAGCACAAACCACGTTCAGGAAAATACTGGAGTCGGCAAGAAAGGTTACCGATCCAGATATCCGTCGTCAGATTCTTCAGTTGGTTGGTATTGATGATGCTATCAATCAGCGTAACCAGGAAGGCAAATTCCTGCCTGACGTTGATCGCCTGACCAAAAGCTCCGGCATTACAGACGCCTCAACCAAAGGCGCAAAGGAATTTACAGCCGCATGGGCAGAGCTGGGGCAAAATCTCGACACGGTAAAAAACCAGATTTACGTAGGCTTGATACCAACCATTCGCGATCTGAATGGTCTCCTCATTGAGTGGTCGTCTGGTAACGCAAAATCCTCTTCATTCTTCAAAGAGCTGAAGCGGGACATTAACGATATCACAGGTATTGACCTTGGTAGCTGGACGCTATCAGGCGATCTGCGCAACCTCAAAGATAACTTTTCCATGCTCGGAAAAGTACTCAACCACCTGGGTAACGCTTTAAACGAGCTCAATAACGGCAACTTCTCCAAGGCTGCCGATGAGTTTAAAAAGGCGTGGTACGGCACTGAAGACGGAAAGCCTACCGGTAATGATGCGCTGCCCGGAGTGACCAAGGCAGCCGAGCAGGCGCTGAAGAAAAACGGCGGCACACTGGATTTTAAACCTGATCAGGACTCTGCGTATCTAAGCCCGCAGCAGCAGGCAACGCAGAAAATGCTGGATGCAGTGAAGTTTCAGCCTCTTCCTGAACAGCGCAGGCAGCAGCAGGATGAGAGAGACTACTGGGAAAGCACCAAAAATCTCCTATCAAAAATCGCTGACGCCCTGATCTCTCCAGCAGGTGCGGGAACAATGCAGCCTGACACTTCGGGATACCAGCCAAACGTCCCGCTTAACGCGCAGGCCGCTCGCCTTGGCGCTAAGGGAAAGGCTTTTCTTCAGGCCATGGCTGGCGAGTTTGGGGCGCTGGAAGGTAAGTATGACCTTCCAGCCGGGCTGCTTTCTTCGGTATCAGCCACTGAATCTGGTGGCGACCCCTACGCAGTATCACCCAAGGGAGCAAAAGGCCCATTCCAGTTTATGGATGGAACGGCCAGGGATTTGGGTTTGAAGGGGATGGACGTTTATGACCCCCAAAAGTCAGCTGATGCCGCTGCAAGATACCTTCGCTATCTGCTGGATGCTACCGGTGGCGATCTGGAGAAAACTCTTGCCTCCTATAACTGGGGGCTTGGAAACGTCCAGAAGAAAGGCATGGATAACATGCCGGCGGAAACTCGCAATTACGTCCCAAAAGTTATGGCTGGAATGCGCCCAGGGGCCGGAATGGCCGTTGACCGTGCAATGCCGGGACAGGCTGGCGGGGTATATAACTTCTATGGAACCAAAATCACCACCCAGGCCCAGAACGTGGAACAGCTTACCAGCGACATCAAAAAGCACGGCGACAACCGTGTCATGCTTTTGGCTGGCTACTCAGGACAATAACTCATGTCGTTTTCTCTGAATGTCTCGACAGTGCTATCCGCCATTCAGGGAGGAAGCCTGTTATCCGTCCTTAACAGCGCCCTGTCGCCAACTTACCGGATCACCTATAACACCGTTGACGAGTCGCTTTTGACGGCTGCAGCCGGGCAGGAGGTTTTCTCTCCTTCCGGCTGGGTTAGCGTTGATCGCTACGGTGATGCGGCGGTGACTAAGGGGCCGGTAGAAAAGGGCCGGTACACGTCCTACAACAAAGTGAAACAGCCGTCTGAACTGAGGATCATTTTTGCCCTTGAGGGGTGGACGGCTTTTTCCGGGTCACTGCCTAACCTGACCAATTTCTCTTTGCTGAGCCGTAACAATTTCATTCAGAAACTGGATGAGATGAAAAACACGGCCAGCACCTACAACATCGAGACGCCGGACACGGTGTATTACAGCTACGATCTGACCCACTTCGATTACTTTGTGGGTTCGTATCGCGGGCAGACGTTGTTGATGGCGAACTGCACTTTCGAGGAGATCATGGACGGCGGGGAGGTCATGCTTTCAAATGCTGTGATTGAAGGGCCGCCGACCAGCAACGCGAAAACCAACAATGGCGCCGCAGCATCAACGCAGGTGATCACCGGGGCAACGAAAGAGGTGACATTGAGCGATGTTAAGAATGCCTGGTCAAGTGCAGATACAACCTTATCAGACGCTCTACAGACGACCGGGGCGGGGATTGTATCTAACGTTAACTCGGCGGCCGAGTCGGTCTCTAAGGCGTGGGACAGCTCTTCGACTGCAGTTTCTAAGCAGATAAAAAGCACCGTCTCCGACTTTCTGGAAAAGGTGATGTGACATGCAGGAAATTAGCTTATCACCGTCACTATCCCAAAAGGTCTATGTCACGCTTGGCGGCCAGAACTGCGCGATCAAGTTACATCAGCGTTCAACCGGGTTTTACGCCGATCTGTATGTCGATGACAAGCCGATATTTCAGGGTGTTCTCTGCCTGAACTGCGTTTACCTGGTTCGGTATAAATATCTGGGGTTCAGTGGCGATCTGGTTTTCGTTGACTCAAAAGGTACAGCCGATCCCTATTACGACGAAATCGGCACCAGATTCAAGCTGTATTATGCGACGAGCAGTGAGGTCGGCAGATGAGTTACAAGGAGAGAGAACTTACCGTATCGTTCACGCTGGCCAACGGTACGTTTGACGGCGACATTGGCGACACCTTGACTGTTAAAGGTTTCAAGTGTGAGGCGGCTATATCTGCCTTTGGCGGCGCTACCGGTACAGTACTTGAGCTTAGCCTCTGGGGACTCTCCCTGGAAAACATGTCCAAGCTGACGACAAACGCGCAAAAGATAATCGCGTATGCACAGAACTCAATTGTCGTTTACGCCGGCGACACCCGTGTTTTTTCCGGGTCAATAACATCTGCCAGGATTAACCTGAATCAGATGCCGGATGCGCCGATTGAGATAACCGCAGCGGCCGCCGGCAGGGAGCGCCTGATCCCCTGTGAGCCCACATCCATTCGCGGCGATGCGGATGTGGCCGATATGATTCGCGCTCTTGCCTTTAAAGTTGGCCTGAAATTCATCAATGTCGACGTCAAAGCGACTCATCGGAATCCGTATTTCGATGACAACGCAATAATGCAAATATTAAAAATCGCGGCAGCGCATGACATATCTGTTGATATAGATTTTGGCACTGTCACAATTTACACAGGCAAAACACCGTCGGATTCAGTTGTTCCGTTAATTTCGCCAGAGCATGGACTTATTGGGTATCCAATATTTTATGAGATGGGGATTAACTTTAGGTGCATTTATTCACCGGCGCTAAAATTGAATACGAAGATCATCCTGAAAACAGACTTGCCACACGCTAGCGGCGAGTGGGTGGTGCAGGCGGGGACTACCCACTATCTGTCCTGTAAAGTTCCTGGTGGGCTTTGGGAGACGTTTGTTGTGGCATCTCCGGCATCTGTCATCGGAGGGGAAAGCAATGGCAACTAACCAAAAAGCTTCTGATATCTCCTGTCAGGGTAACGCGATCTTGTCCCTTATAGCCACGGCATCAAAGGGCAATGTTTTTGCAGATATTGTTCTGGTTAAAGATGTTGGTGATGGCGTTATGACTGTGCTACCTCTTGTGAGTGGCGCGAACGTTTCCGGGGGGGAGATTAAATGTCAGGAGGTGTATGACATTCCCTTCATTCGGTATCAGGCCGGGAACAGCGCTGTAAAAATGACGCCCCGCATTGGCGATATTGGTCTGGTAATTGCCTGTGACAAAGACACAACCAATGTCAGAGCGTCAAGGCAAAGTGGACCACCGCCAACTCAGCGGCGCCATTCATACTCGGATGCTGTTTACATCACTGCTATCGCTAGTTTGAACGATGAACCCACGGAGTTCGCTGAGTTTACAGGAAGCGGAATAAACATACAGAGCCCTGGAGTGGTTAACATCAACGGCCTGAAAGTCCATCCAAACGGGCAGCTTGAGCTTGTCGACGGTTCTATCGTTGATGGGCATACTCATGGTGGGGTAGTATCAGGAGGAAGCCGAACTGAACCCCTGGAGCCGTGAAATGGTAAGTAAAATATATTTTATCCCCTTGGTATTTTTATTATCAAGCTGTGCTTTATCTCCTACTGAGGCTATCAAATACCAAAAGGAGCATGGCTTTGATAAGCAAAAATTCAAAACAAATTCAGGTGGTACTCAGTCTGTAGACGATCTAAGAGAGATATATAAAAACGTGACTGGATTAAACCTTCCTGAGCAAAACACAAGCGAATGCCTTAAAGATAACGTCTGCTACTACAATAAATATGCCAATGTCTTCGATTCCATGATGGATAAAAAAAGAGAAAAAGAAAGAAAAGAAAACGAAGCATTTGCAGCACAGAAAGAAGCTGAGTGTCAGGCTAGTAAGGAGTGTATGGCCAAGCGTGAGATTGATGCTGCGTCTTACACTTTAAATAATGTCTACTATTCTCTAATGGCCCGATACCCATACCAGCAGGCTGATTCTGATGCTGGGGTAAGGCGTATGTGCCGGGCGGCTGGCGAGGCTGAGAGATCTGGCGTTTCTCTTGAATTGATGAAAAAGAACATCAGCTTAACAGAAGGAATTGGCCCTGAAATGAGATACCAAATAATCCAGGTTGCTGAGGCCTGCTGGACAATGAGCAAGTACGGCGTTCCTGACGGTACCACGCAGATCAAATCAGTGTATTAACACAACCACTCAATCTTATGTTTTTGAAACCTCGCTTCGGCGGGGTTTTTTTATGGGCGAAATCCATGAAAACAATCTCTCTCAAACTCGACCCCAATACCTGGGATCTTGTCCTTGATGAGCTGGGTAATATCGCCACGGTTGAAAACCCCTACGCCTGCGCTCAGGACGTAGCGACGGCATGCCTGGCTATACGCGGCGAGTGTATTTACGAAAAAGACACCGGCGTTAATTACAAAGAGCTCCTGAACGTTAAGGCCAGCACCGGCGCCATGGCGTCCGCGCTTCAGGTTGAAGCGTTGCGGATGAGCTATATCGCGCGCGCTGAGCCGACGCTGATTAACAACCGTGATACGCGCCGCACTACCGGCGTTATTGCGATCGTGGATACAAACGGCCTGGATTCCAGCGTCACCCTGTGAGGAAAAAATGACGACAATCTCTACGGCGGTACCGGCCGTGACCTTTTCCACTACTGGCCTTGATGTTCCAGATGAGGGAGACATTCTTGCCGGGCGCATAGCAGATATTGGTTCTGCATTCGGGACGGCGATGAGCACGAACCTCAAGACGCCGCAGGGGCAACTGGCTGTCACTGATACTGCAATCATCGCAGACAAGAACGATCAGCTTCTGGCTATCGTCAACAACATGAACCCGGACTTTTCCTCCGGCAGATTTCAGGATGGCATCGGCAGGATTTACTTCCTCGATCGCATTGCTGCTGCGGGTACAGTTGTAACAGCCACATGTTCCGGCGTGCCGGGAACGGTGATCCCGGCACAGTCCTATGCAACCGACGATAACGGTTATATGTACGTGTCCCTGGCGGCCGGAACGATAGGCGCAGACGGGACGGTAAAAATTGAGTTCCAGAACCTGACTACCGGGCCGATAGCGTGCCCCATCGGTACGCTGACAAACATCTATGTCGCGGTAAGTGGCTGGTCGAGTATCACCAATGAGACTGCGGGTGTTCCGGGTTCGAATGTTGAAGGGCGATCTGCATTTGAGTATCGCCGTCGCCAGTCAGTGGCACGTAACGCCTTCAACACGGCAGCTGCTGTGCGGGCTGCTGTCCTGGAAGTCGACGGGGTGCTTGATGTTTATGTGATCGACAACAAAGAGCCGACTTCCGTCGAGAAAGGTTCCACGAATTACACGCTGCTGGCCAGCTCGATTTATATCGGGGTTTATGGCGGAGCAGTGGCTGACATTGCAGCGGCCATCAATAAAAAACTTCCCCCTGGCACCGTTATGAACGGTGACACCACCGGGACCGTGCAGGATACCGAAAATTATGACGCCCCTTATCCGGAGTACACCTACAGGTGGAAAACGCTGGATGCGGTGAGCGTTCATATCAAGGTGGAATACGAAGAGAATGATGGCCTTCCGTCAGATATCAACGCGCAGATCAGAGCGGTCGTCCTGAATTCCTTCACCGGCGAAGATGGTGGCACCCGGGCGCGTGCCGGCGCGCGAATTTATGGCAGCCGGTATATCGGCCCTATCCAGGCGCTAGATGCACAGAACATGAACGTTCTTTCGGTCCAGATATCCCTGGATGGAACAACCTGGTCTAGTGCGCTGACCATGGGCATTGATCAGGAGCCGACTCTGGATGCGACAAACATCATAACGGAGGCGGTAAGTGAATAATGTCGACTGGACGATCTACGCGCAGTACGTGAACTCAACAAGCCTGCGCTCACTGATTGATACCTTTAACGCTTCAGTAGCGCCAGAGGACTGGATAGACACGTTCTATGACCTCGTATTTAACATCGAGACATGTGGCGATTACGGTCTGATGTGCTGGGGTAAAATCGTTGATGTAGGGCGTTTGCTGACCGTGACGCCATCCCAGCAGTTTCTGGGCTTTGGCGAAGCGACCAGCACTCCGGCAGAACTCACCGATCCGCAACCCTTTAACCAGGCACCTTTCTATACCGGTGTACAGGACACAAACACTGTCGTCCTGACCAATGACGCATACCGCAAGCTGATCATGTGCAAAGCGATGGCTAACATCAGCGACTGCACCGTGCCGGTCATGAATCGCATGCTGATGTACATGTTCGGCTCCAGCGGGCGAGCTTACGTGCGTGACGATGGTAACCATGTCATGAGCTACGTATTCGAGTTTCAACTTTCCGAATCTGAGCTGGCCATAGTGCAAAGCTCCGGCGCGCTTCCTTCCCCGCCTGGGGTAAAAGTAAACATCGTTCAGGAGGTCTGAATTGAACAATTCAGCCATGCCGTCACGTCTGACGGTTGTTTTTTCTGCGAGTGGCGACAAAAACACGATCCCGGTCAATTCCACCTCTGAAACGTTGGCTGATGGCCTTGCGGCAATGGACTCAGGATTTCCTCCGCTGACCCGCATCGCTTTATCTGCTGGCGGTAAGCCGCCAAAAGGGCAGGATTTTAATGGGATTTTTAATGATGCCTATACTCGCCTTCAATGGGAGCAAGCAGGAGGTTTCTATACATTCGACTCTGCATTTTCGGCAGCTATCGGTGGATACCCAAAAGGCGCGATTCTTATCAATTCAGCCAGGGATGGATTCTGGCAAAGCACTATCGAAAATAACACGACAAATCCTGATGCTGGCGGTATTGGATGGATTAATTATTCATCCGGACGACTCCTGAACGTGCAGACATTTTTATCATCCGGCACCTATACGCCAACCCCTGGTACTAAGTCGGCTGTTGTTGAAATGGTTGGCGGTGGTGGTGGGAGCGATGCTGCCCCAGCCACTGGAGCGGGGCAGGTATCAATAGTTTCAGGTGGTGGGGCCGGGTCATATGCTAAGGGTAGATTTTCAATAAATTTCACCAGCATTAGCATCGTTGTTGGCGCTGGCGGGAAGGGAGGGACCGCAGCATCTCCGGTTGGCTCTGTTGGTGGTTCGAGCTCATTTGGATCGCTGATGGTTGCGCCTGGCGGAACAAGAGGGCCGTCTGCCGGGCCAGCAAATCCACCTTTTCTACCTCAGGGTAATGTCGCATCAAGCGCTCCTTCCGGTGCCAATATCATAGGCTCTCCAGGAGCCCCATCTACACCTGCATACGCTAACGCAACCCAGTCATTCCTCGGATCACCTGGGGCAAGTAGCGTTTTTGGAGGCGGGGGATGGGTGCCATCATTTGGAGACCCGGCTATTGATGGACAGGCATATGGTTCAGGCGCATCTGGTTCTTCACAAGGGCCATCCTCTCCGGCAGTAAATGGTGCCCGCGGCAAGTCTGGGATTGTAGTTATTTACGAATATTCATGAGAATAAAAGATAGCAATTACTGATACCCAACAATCTGCGCAGTTTGCGGCCAGTGCAGCGGTTAGCGCCGCAGAAGCAAAACAGTATGCGCTGAGCATTGAAAAACCGATCATTGATATTGCCGAATCCGTATCCGAAGCCAAGGATGCTGCAGTAGTTGCGGGGTTGGCGAGAGATGAGGCTAAGGACATCGCATCTGGATTATCAGCAAGCATTGACTTTGAGCTTGCCGCAAAAGAGGCTGAGTTTGAATCTCAGATGCAGGGACAAAGGACAGCCTTCGAGTCTGCTCAGCAAGATAAAGAAAGTGATTTTTTATCATCTCAGAGCCAGAGGGAGACTGATTTTGTCGAGTCGCAGACTGATAAAGAAAATCGGTTTCAGCAATTTCTTCTTTCATCAGGATATGTGTTCCTTGGAAATTACGAGGACGGCCCATTCCAGTTCAGCGCACGCAATCAGTACATCCGATACAACAACCAGTATTACCGCCTGAATGCTGCTACTGATGTCGGCTTTATCACTACCGGAACGACAGCTGCCAGCTTCGCAAACGACGTGACTCACTTCGTTCTGATGGATGGCGACACTCTTCGCCAAGACCTGGGTTCAGACGAAGATGGCATGGGTGATGCCCTGACGGCTGTTAAGCAGCCATTTTTGGGAGCCACAAGTCAAACTCAGCACGATAAAAATGCCCGTTATCCTGATGTATTTGACTGGTATATGGGGGAGAGTGACCATACCTTAATGTTTCAACGAGCGGCCAATTCAGGTGTTGCGTCAATCTTTGTTCCTGATGGTGAATACATAGTTGGCGACATTAATCTTACTGCTCCAGTTAAATTCTACGGAAAAGGTTCTATCAGCATCGATGCCCTTGGGGCCAGAATAATAAAACCATCAGGCGCAAATCATATCTTTCAGTTTCTTGGTGATCCTGAAGAAGGAATCCGCCCGCATGGTGGCGGACTTCAAAATCTTAGCCTGAGCGGCCAGAAAGGTACTGATACAGGAATGCTTGTCAGGGCTCAGACATGGAGTTATCTGTTTTTTGAGCAAATTGCGTTTCAGAATCTTTCAGGCTGGGGATTGTCGCTTCAGGATATTGCTGAGGGAGGGCTTCACAACTATCTCTGCAGACGACTGGGCAGTGAAGATACCGGATGTATTCGATTTGAAGATTATATAGACATCCCCAATAACAACGTGAATAACTTCAGCCTCTGGCGCGGTATTTTCGGGTTCAACTCAGGTACATGGATTTATGGCACCGACAGGTCAAACCTTGATGTGGTTTCTATCGCCGGGCATCACAAGTTTGAATATGACGATAAACCCGTATCCGGTAACGTCACTCAGAAGTCTGTTATATACCTTGGACAAGCTAACAGGGTAGACATAAAAGATAACTTCTTTACGCACTTCAAATTAACTAATGAAAATCTTTATACAAATTGTATTCGAATAGGTGTCAACTCTCGTGTAAAACCTAATATTAGCGGAAATCAGTTTTCGGGGTGTGACAATGTCCTGATGAATATCCAGGGCGGAACAGTTGCGGGAAGTAAAAATATTTCTAACCGGGGAGGTGCAACGGCTGACGGTACTTTTGTTTGCACTTCGAACCTGCCGCAGGATATCGAGCCGATTATCTATCACACTAACAATGGAGCAAAAAACAAACGCTCGTACTATGAAGCACAGGGCTTTATATCGGCCCATAAAATGACCGGGCTGGTAAACAACCCCTTTGTACCTGATGCAAACTCTATGACTCATTACGGAACGGTAATGTCGGTTGCTGCAGCGACTGAAATTCGACGCGAAACCATTTCGCGCGCACTGATTTCTGACCGTGAGTTTGTGCATATTACCGCGAGAATGAAGAATGTTTCTGGCACCGCTTCATCCGTCACTCTCAACCTTGACGGCGTTGATTTCGGTAGCGTCAGCGTTACTGCCGACAGTCAGTGGCATAACTACACATGGCAAATCAGGCCGGACAAAATCAGTAACGGCTCATTCATTCTTACAAATGGCGCTTCACCAATACTGTTTGACGGCATATTTATTGAGAGAAAAAACTATCTGAACTGGTCGTTTGCATGGGTCCCGGGAACGATAGCTGCAGGGCAGACAGCCACATCTCCGGTTCAAAGTGTGGTCGATACTACTGGCTTTATAGCTACCGGTGTTGAGGCTACTGCCAATGGAAGCCTTAACGGGGCAACATTACAGCCAAGTATGGACGCTGGCGGTAATGTCATAATTTATTGTAAAAACAACACTGCTTCATCAATCACACCATCTTTCTCACGCATCCGCCTGAGATATGAGTCAGCAGGCCGAACTAGCTAAGGGGCAATATATGTTAAAAGGAAACGTGATGTTTAAGGGGATACCCGTCAACGGAGCGGGCATTTCAGTGGGGGTAATAAACATCTCCGAGGATAAAACAGTGATGTCGTTTATCGTCAATTACACTGCTCCCGGAAGTGATATTGTATTTGACCAGGAAACGTTCAGCTGCGATTACGATTTAGATGGGCCTAACCCCGAGGAAAATGCTTATGCCCACCTTAAAACGCTGAGCAAGTTCAGCGATGCCGTTGAGGTTTAGTCTGGACAACTAGCCTTAAAGCAACATCGCCAGCACTTTACGAAGATTGGTGTAACTCGCTATTGATCTTCCCTCTCAACAAAAATACTGTATATTTAAACAGTGATAAAGGGAGGGGAGAACGTGCTCAAACAATCAGATATCAACCAGGCATTTCGTGAGTCGATTCTCCGAAACTCGAAAGGCTATCAGTACCTGCACACTCGCGATTTTGTGTCTTCTCTGGTGTGCCGTGGCGTCCACCTTTCCTACTCAGAGGCTAACCGCTGGATAGAGCGCTATCAGTCGTGCTTTGCTGACAAAACGCCAGACCACACAGAAAACAGGCTGTGGATTCTCCGCAACATGGGGAGGGTGATGTAATGACTGCCAGCTATTTTCCTTCGCCTGCTGCTGATTACATAGAGCAGAGGCTTACTGTCACGGCTGCGTGCAACATCAGCGCTAACTCTCAGGTTATAGAGACAGACCGCGGCTATGTCGTTCTCGATTTATCGCTGAAGGTGACGCAAGGAAGCGTCCTTCTTATCCACCTGGCTGGCGAACTGCAGTTTGCAAAATTGATGGGCAGCTCTTTTATCACAGCCGAAGGAGAGAGCATCGAAGGTGAGGCGCTGGAAGACGTTGAAGTACTCGGAGTCGCAACCCATGCGATTAACGATTTGAGGCAGGATGCCAGTCCTGTTTGATGTGTCGCATTTGTGGCGTAACTGAATAGCGCGATAAGGACAAGGAAGTCACACAACGACACGTAACGACACAAAACCGGATGCGAACGCGGAAAACATATGTGTTTACAGTGTGTTATTTAACGCTCTACTTTCTTCTAAGCCGTAGGTCACAGGTTCGAACCCTGTAGGGCGTACCATTTTCTCGTTAAGAATCCTCTTTCCTTACCTTTTTACTTCCTGGAATTAGTGTTTTTCTTTTACTATCCCTATCGAAGTTGACGTAGGTCTAACCGAATCAGAGCTGCACATAAGCCTTTAAAGGGCTCATTTCGTTCCAGGGAGGATG